>Ga0302278_10000008_pt1 | contig 271061 bp, 202 predicted proteins | sample III_Bog_N3_2_FD_194543 | JGI IMG/M metagenome (GOLD analysis project Ga0302278, IMG submission 194543) | Peat permafrost microbial communities from Stordalen Mire near Abisko, Sweden - III_Bog_N3_2 | ecosystem: Environmental > Terrestrial > Soil > Wetlands > Peat | place: Sweden: Abisko...
ATTTTTAGTCTTACCCTTTTCGAGAAAACCCCCATTCTACAGGTACTTCAGAGATTCAACTCCCAAGAAGAGTTACAGGGTACTTCCAATCAACTGATTCTGTTCGACTTTTAACCGGACAGCCGTGAAGTGTTATCTTTAATGTTTTCGTCGTTTGCTAGCCATCGAATAATATCTGATCCCTGAAATCTGAATTGTCCGGAAATGCGCTTTTCATATAGTTCTAATGCGGCGTGGAGATCCTGATCAGTAGTGTTTCGAATACGACGAATAACGACTGGATTCAGAATACCGTTTTCGAACCGATTGATTGCATCATCGAATAAGGGGATATCTCGGAGTTTGGAGAAAATTTTCCCGATAACCCTATTTGCCAAACAAATGACCTTCCAAATTGCTGCTAAAGTTTCCAAATTAGTACCTACTTTAAATGTTAAAAGATGGCAAGCGTGCTCACCCGAAGAATAACCGATAAAAGGATGGATTTATAGATTTAATTGCAAGATTCTGTCCCCGCCACTGCCGGCACCCTTCTCAGCAGCGGGGTCAGCGTGAACGTGATCAGCACAACGAAGGGAATCGCAATGAGCAGCCATGCGCCCAGGGCCAGTCCAGCCATGCGGCCCATCTGCGTCATGAATACCAGCGGGGAGCTGTGCAGCAGGGCAGTTGCGCTCACCTGCACTTTGGGGCCACTCGTGAAGAGCCAGCCGCCCAAACGCACAAAGGGCACAATCAGAGCCACTTGAAAGGGCATTGCGATGTAGTTGGCGGCTTGAATGGCGGGCAGGTTGAGGCGCATCGCCAAGGCCAGTCCGGCGCAGACCACGGTGGGAATCCCTACCACCGGAATGCAGCCAATCGCAAATCCCAGCGCCAGCGTCAGCGCCAGCCTCTGCGGCGAGATGCCTTGGCGCAGCCAAAGGCCCGCCTTCTGCTTCATCTTCTGGATGGATTGGCTCATCATCTCGACAGTATGTCCCTATCCTGCAATTTCCGGTAGATTCCCGGTTAAACTTTGGTAAATGGATCAAGTTGGGAACGGCTGTTTGCGTGCTCTAACATGCTCTGTTCAGCAACCCACGAGTACGCATCTCGGCTATCACCTGTTCCAGCTTCCAGTCCAGCGCGTCCGTGCCTGCCACGATCAGGTCGGCCCGTGCCGCCGAGGGCCGCACATAGGCCATGCTGGAGGGTCGGACCGTCGCCTCGTACTGTTCCCGCACCGACTCCGGCGTTCTGCCTCGCTGCTCCACATCCCGCCTCAGACGCCGCTCATAGCACAGCTCGTCCGGTGTGTCTACATAGACGCGCAGATGGTAGAGCGGTAGCAGTTCGGCAAAATGCAGGGCAAAGATGCCTTCCACCAGCAGATACTTCGTCGCAGCAATCCTCTCCGTGCGCCCCGCCACTCGGGTGTGGGTGGAAAAGTCATAGATCGGCTGCTCAATCGCCCGACCTGCCGCCAGTTCCGCAACCTGCGTAATCAGCAGTGGACTCTCAATCAGCTTCGGATCGTCGAAATTCTGATGGCAGCGATCCGCCACAGGCAGATGCGAAAGATCCCGATAGTAGTTGTCGAAGTGGAAATGCACCCCGCCCAGCGTCCTTGCCAGCTCCGCCGCCAGCGTCGTTTTGCCGCTGCCCGAACAACCCGCAATACCGATGACTATCGGAGTATGCTGTGCTTCTAAAGTCTCCTGCGCTTCAGGCATTGGCCCCACCGCAGGTGGCGCAGGCGGCGCTTATGGCCGGGATGAGCCGTTTCAACAAGCCGGCCAGCCGGTCCTCGACCTGACGTCCCGCCTCGAAGACCTCCTCGTGGCTCAACGGAGTCTCGCCCAGGCCAGCAGCCAGATTGGTGACGCAGGAGATGCCCAGCACCTCCATACCCATGTGCCGGGCCACAATCGTCTCCGGAACCGTGGACATGCCTACCAGTGTCGCTCCCAGTCCGCGAAAGGCGCGAATCTCCGCCGGAGTCTCAAAGCTCGGCCCACTCACAGCCATGTAGACGCCCTCTTCCAGAGCAAAACCCTCTGCTGTGGCGACCTGTTGGGCCAATCCGCGCAGCCGCTTGGAGTAGGCCTCCGTCATGTCAAAGAAGCGCAACCCAGCTCCGGGACGTACCGCAAAACGCGGCTCATTGGGCCCAACGAGTGGATTCCAGCCCATCCCGTTGATGTGGTCGGCCAGCAACACCAACTGTCCCACACGGTAGCCAGCCTGGATGCCACCGGCGGCGTTGGTCAGAACTACGGTCTCAACACCCAGAGCGCCCAGCACGCGCAGGGGAAAGGTCACCTGCTGCGGCGTATAGCCCTCGTAGAAGTGCACCCGTCCCTGCATCACCACCACCGGCACTCCGCCCAGCAACCCGGCAACGATGCGCCCCGAGTGGCCGACAACCGTCGACTGCGGAAAGTGAGGGATCTCGGCGTAAGGAACCACCACGGCATCAGTGACCGCATCGGCCACCGCACCCAAACCGGAGCCCAGCACGATAGCGATCCGTGGGGCCAGACCGTCCAGCCTGCCGCGCAGATACGTAGCGGCTTCGGCAGCCTCGTGAAAGGAAGAAAAACTCATAGTCCTTACTCTATCGGAAACCATGCCGGTCGAGCAGTGACAGCCGATGCGCATAACCAGGGCGGTTCTGCCGAATTGGTGTGCAGGCCATCGACAGAGCCGCCGGCAGGCTGCACAATGGATGCAGAGGTTCTTGGCTTGTCGCACCGTATCTTAATTATTGACGACGAAGACGATATCCGCGAGGTGGCAGCACTGAGCCTGGAGTCTGTAGCCGGCTGGGAAGTGGCGACGGCCAACTCTGGAGCTCAGGGGGTAACCCGCGCCGCCGAGTTCAAGCCCGAAGCCATCCTGCTCGATGTGATGATGCCGGGGATGGACGGTCCGACGACCTTTCGCGCCCTGCGTAGCAACCCTGCAACTTCCCATATTCCAGTGCTGCTGCTTACGGCCAAAGTACAGAGCAACGACCAGCGCCGATTTGCTGATCTGGGGGTGGAAGCAGTGCTGTTCAAACCCTTCGACCCGATGACGCTCTCCACGCAGATCGCCGAAGTGTTGGGTTGGAAATGAAAGAACGCATGGATCCCATCGCACAACCCGCCATGGCCCAGGCAATCGAAGCAATGTGGGTCAAGTTTCTGCCGCTGATGGAAGAGCGATTGGCGATTCTGGAAGCAGCTGAGACCGCTCTGTCCTCTGGTCTGCTCACGATCGAGCAACGCGTCGCAGCCAATACCGCTGCGCACAAGCTGGCTGGCGTGCTGGGAACTTTCGGACTGACAAAAGGAACAATTCTGGCTCGCGAGGTAGAGATTCTGTACTCTGCAGAACCCGAGCTCGATCCTGCTGCCGCCCGTGAAATCAAAAAAATCACCGCTCAACTGCGGGAGATGATCGATTGCCGGAAGGCCGCATCTCACAACGATTGTGTTTAGCTGATCCATCGTTCAATCAGGATGACAAACTTTTTTGGGGACAATTCTCAATAAAGCAATACATGTTGATCTCCTTTTCCGGTTCTGCGCGCACCCTCAAGCAGTTGCATTAAACTCGAAGCTAGTGCCTCGTCCCCCCTCATTCGCGCCGCAACTCGACCTCAGCTTTGAGGAGCCGCAGCCGACTCGCCGCATCTGGCCGGTCAGCGCGCTGGTTGGTCAGGTTCGCGAACAGGTCGAAGCAGAGTTTGGCGACGTCTGGGTCGAAGGCGAAATCTCCAACTACCGCCCCGCTCCCTCGGGCCACCTCTACTTCACCCTCAAAGATGCCGGGGCGCAACTGCCCATCGTGCTCTTTCGCCGCCAGGCGATGCTGTTGCGCTTCCGTCCCGAGGACGGCCTGCATGTGCTGGTGCGCGGCAAGGTCAGCGTCTACGAGCAGCGCGGACAGATGCAACTGGTCGCCGAGACCATGGAGCCCGTCGGTGCTGGTTCGCTGCAACTGGCTTTCGAACAACTGAAGGCAAAACTCAAGGCCGAGGGCCTCTTCGAAGCCGAGCGCAAGCGTCCGCTGCCCGCCTTTCCCCGCACCGTGGCCATTATTACCTCGCCCACCGGCGCGGTGATTCGCGATATTTTGAATATTGTCAGCCGCCGCCATTCTGGGCTCAATGTGTTGCTCTATCCCGTCAGCGTGCAGGGCGATCAGGCACCGGCGGAGATTGAAGCCGCTCTGGCAGCCTTGAATCGCGCCGCGCCGGGCGAAGCCGCTGCCGCTGATCTGATCGTGTTGGCCCGCGGCGGAGGCTCGCTGGAAGATCTGGCCGCCTTCAACAGCGAGCGGGTCGCTCGCGCAATTGCCGCGAGCCGTCTTCCCGTCGTCTCTGCGATCGGTCACGAGACCGATTTCACCATCGCCGACTTTGTCTCCGATCTGCGCGCCCCCACGCCTTCGGCCGCAGCCGAACTGATCACCGAGACCCAGCACAAGGTCGCCGAGCACCTGGCCGCGCTCTCGCACCGTCTGGAACGCGCCGCCCGTTTTCACCTGCTTCAGGCCCGGCAGCAGTTCAGCCGCGTGCAGGTGAGCCGCGCCGAGTCGCGCATGCATACGCTGCTGCACCGGCTGGCCCAGCAACTCGACGATTTCACCTTTCGCGCCGACACCGCCTTGCAGGAACAGATTCGCCAGCGCCGCCTCCGCGTAGACCGTTTGGCTGCCGCAGTCTTGCGCCACGATCCCCGCCAAGGGCTGGCCCAGGCCCGCGAACGGCTGCTGCGCTGTCGCGCCCGTCTGGATCGCGCTGTGGAACGCTCTCTGCACAGCTCACGAGTCCAGATTGGCTCACTAGAGGCTCGTCTGCACTCGCTCTCGCCGCTGGCCGTGTTGGATCGCGGCTATGCCCTGGTGCTGAGCGCCGAGGGCGTTCTCATCCGTTCCGCCACTCAACTCGCCGCTGGCGACAAGGTTGTCACGCGCCTGCACGATGGCGCATTCACCAGTCGCGTGGAATCCGCGGCCTCCGCAACTTCGCAACAAAAGCATTCCACAAAGAAGAGAAAAGATGACCCAAGTTCGCGAACGTAAACTCTTTGGCACCGACGGCATCCGCGCCGTCGCCGGAAAATACCCACTGGACGCCGCCACCATCTATGCCGTTGGCCTGGCGTTAGGCCACTCGCTCCCAAAAGAAAAAGAAAAAACACCGCGTGTCATTCTCGGTCGAGACACCCGTGAGTCCGGGCCCTGGATCGCCGCCATGCTGGCCGCCGGTCTGCTCGAGGCGGGAGTGGCCGTGGAAAGCGCGGGCGTTGTTCCGACTCCGGCGGTAGCATTTTTGGCGCGAAAGCATGGGTTCCAGGCAGGCGTGGTTATCTCCGCCTCTCACAATCCCTGGTACGATAACGGCATCAAGCTCTTTGGTGGCGACGGCTTCAAGCTGCCTGACGCGGTCGAACTGGTGATGGAGGACGAGATCCTGCACCATGCCGCCAACTCCACGGTGCCCGACCCATCCACGCTGCCCGCGATTGCGGACAATGCCGCGTTTCAGGCCGACTACATCCAGTTCCTGATCGACTGCGTACCGGGACTCTCACTGCAAGGCCTGCGCATCGTGGCCGATTGCGCCAACGGCGCTGCTGCTCCTGTCGCTCCCGAACTCTTTCGCCGTCTGGGCGGCGAGGTGGAACTGATTCATATCGCTCCCGACGGCCGCAATATCAATGACCACTGCGGCGCGCTGCACGCAGCTCATGTGGCTGCAGAGGTAACGGTTCGTGGGGCCTCCATTGGACTCACCTTTGACGGTGACGCCGACCGCTGCATGTTGGCCGGCGCACAAAACAACGTCATCAATGGCGACGCCATCCTGCTGGTGGTCGCCCGCGATCTGAAGGCGCGGGGACTTCTGACCGGCGATCTGGTGGTGGCCACGACCATGTCCAACATGGGTCTTGAAGCGGCCCTGAAGCGCTCCGGCATTCGCATGTTGCGGGCCGGTGTCGGCGACCGCTACGTGCTGGAGCAGATGCAAAAGAACGATGCCGCTCTGGGGGGCGAGCAGTCGGGACACATCCTGCTGCCTCATCTGGCTACAACCGGCGACGGCCTGCTGACCGCTCTGGTCGTTCTGGACCTGATCGCCCGCTCCGGCAAGACCATCGACGAACTGACGGCAGATTTGCAGGTCTTTCCCCAGGTGATCGTGAACGTCAAGGTGCGCGAGCGCCTTCCGCTGGAGTCGATTCCGGCGGTGGCAGCATCGATCCGCTCGGCGGAAGCAGCGCTGAAAGACTCCGGCCGCGTGGTCATCCGTTATAGCGGAACGGAGCCTCTGGCCCGCGTCATGATCGAAGCCGAAAGCGAAGAGGCGATGAAGCTGCACGCCAACGCCATCGCTGACGCGATCAGAAGCGAACTGGGCATTTAAGCAAGCTCGAACTGCGCCACAAAATGGGTGCCCCCGGTCTCGATTTCGGGACCGGGGGAATCAAGCCTGAAGTGCAGTATTTTTCGCCCATACTACCCGCGGAATGTCGTGGTGAAGGCCGCGTTTGCGCGCCTGAGCAATATCGTATGCGCTCTGCATCCTCATCAGCGTATCCATCTTCACGCCGAAGGCCTTTTCCAGACGCAGCGCCATCTCGCCAGAGAGATTGGCTTTGCCGTTGAGCAGGCTGGACAATGCAGGCCGCGAAACGCGCAGTGCTTGCGCAGCTGCCGTAACCGTCAAACCAGCGCCCTCGATAATCTCTGTGCGGATAAAATCGCCGGGGTGTGGCGGGTTCTTGATCGGCATGGTGCTTCCTCCATTGAGACTTAGTGATAGTCCTCTAAGTTCAGATCTTGAATCTCTCGCCCAGCGAGATCGAGATGAAAGGTCAATCGCCGGTTGGCGGTGACACTCAGGCTCCAGGTTCCGTCGCGATTGCCGGCCAAGGTATGCGCCCGCCAGGATGGAAGTGCGCGCAACTCTTCCGGGGATTCCATTTCATCCAGGAACACCAACATCTTGCGGAGTTTGTCGGCCGTGCTGGGCGCCACACCCTTCGCATCGTCTTCCTCGTAGAGCCTCTTCAGACCCTTGTGAGCGAAGCTCCGAATCTTCACAGCGCAACTGTAGCCTGTAACCTAACGCTTGTCAAATTGTGAGTGCGAAAGACGCCATTGCCGTGACTGAAGTCATAGGCGCGGTAGGCCGTTGCCGGTATCCTTCCACTACAGCGGTTCCAGAATTGATGTCCCCAGGGGCCATACCCTCAAGTCGACGCGAGCACCAGCGAGTGGCGACCTTCCACAAACTTGCCTGGGTATAGTGATTCTGCAACCGCTCTAGAAGGACAATCCATGATCCCGCAATCCTCTGAAATATCCCCCTCCGCCACGGCAAAGAAGAAAAATAATCGCCGCATCGCGCCGGACCGTTCACAGCGCGTTCGCCTCATCGTGCAAGGGCTTTTTGCCGCTCTGAATCTCTGCATCGGCGTGCAATTTCTGCTCTGGGTGCGCTGGGCGATGCATGGAGGCGCGGGGTTAGCCGTCTCCCGTCCCGCCGGAGCCGAAGGCTGGCTGCCCATCGCCGGATTGATGAACTTCAAGCTCTTTCTGCTCACCGGCAGCGTGCCCGCCATCCATCCAGCGGCCATGTTTCTGTTCGTGGCATTTCTGTTGATCAGCATGGTTGCTAAAAAGGCCTTCTGCTCCTGGCTCTGTCCGGTCGGAACGCTCTCTGAATTTTTGTGGAAGGCCGGCCGCAAGTTCTTTGGCCGCACCCTGCGCCTGCCCAGTTGGGCCGACTATCTGCTGCGTTCGCTGAAATACATCCTTCTAGCCTTCTTTGGCCTGATCATCGGCACCATGTCCATCGAGTCGTTGACCGAGTTCATGGGGACTCCCTACGGCCTGATCGCCGACGTCAAGATGCTGAACTTCTTCCTCTATCTGGGAACAGTGGGGGCAGTGGTTCTGGTGCTGTTGGTGGCGCTCTCGGTGGTGGTGCAGAACTTCTGGTGCCGCTACCTGTGCCCCTATGGCGCGCTGATGGGGTTGGTTTCGCTGCTCAGTCCGCTGAAGATTCGCCGCGACGTCGAAGCCTGCATCGAATGTGGCAAGTGCGCCAAGGCCTGTCCATCAGCGCTGCCGGTCGACAAGTTGCTGCAAATTCGCTCAGTGGAGTGCACCGCCTGCATGGCCTGCGTCTCCGTCTGCGCGACCCAGGACGCCCTGCACTTCGCGCTGCCGCCTCATCGCGCCGCGACCCCCCAAGGTCGCTGGTTCCGGCGGGCTATTGGACCGCGTACGGTCGCCGGGCTGATCGCCTTGATCTTCTTTGGACTAGTTCTGACAGCCAAACTCTTCGGCCACTGGCAAACGCATCTTCCCAATGCGTTGTACTTCGATCTGGTGCCGAAGGCCAATGAATTGAGCCATCCGATGCGGTAGGCAGACGCGGGCACCTGCGGTGCGGCAGATGCCGCTGACGCAGCAAAGAATCCATGAGCTTCGACACTTCCCGTCCCGCGCCTTTTTTCTAGGCGCGGTCCAGCCGAAGGCATCCGCCCCACCGCAGGTGGTTAGCAACACCGCATGGGCGGTTTGTTCGATAAGTCTTCAGCCCCAAAGGCTTCAACGGGCACCGGCACTCCATGCAGAGTGCGCCAGATACGGCGAACGGAGTCGCCCACGACCAGAATCACTCCAGTGATGAATAAAACCATCAGAGTCGAGTCCAGATAACCCTGCACTGCGGTCTTGGCCACGCCGGTCATCGGCCAGAAGATATTTTGAATGGAAAGAACTCCCGCCGTCACCGTCGTGATTCCCACAAAGACTGCGGGCACGGCCGTTAGCCACGCATAGCGGCCCTTGCCCATGTTGACCAAAAAGACAGTAGTCACCGCCAGCGCAATCGTTGCCAGCAACTGGTTGCCGGTGCCGAAGAGCGGCCAGATGGTGGAGATGTTGCCGGTATAGATCAAAAATCCCCAACTGAAGACCACCAGTCCCGCAATCAGCACTCCCGCGGGGATGGACTTCTGGTTGCCCAGCGGCGTATAAACCTTGCCCAGCAACTCATGCATCACGTAGCGAGCCACGCGGGTTCCGGCGTCGACCGTTGTCAGGATGAAGAGCGCCTCGAACATGATGGCGTAGTGATACCAGTAGCCCAGCAACTGATTCATCCCTGGAATGCCGCGGAAGATCTGCGCCATTCCCACAGCCAGCGAGACCGCGCCGCCGGTTCGTCCAGCCAGATTCTCCCCCACCGCGTGCGAGAAGAAGTCCAGATTGACGGTGTGCAAACCGAGCTTGGCAAAGACTGCCGGAGCGGTGTTGATGGCGAAGTAGTCCCCCGGCATCATGGAGCAGGCAGCGATCAGCGCCATCACCCCCACCAGCGACTCGGCCAGCATCGCCCCGTAGCCGATGAAGCGGGCGTCGGTCTCCTTGTCCAGCATCTTCGAGGTGGTTCCGGAAGAGACCAGCGAGTGGAAGCCGGAGATGGCGCCGCAGGCGATGGTCACAAAGAGGAAGGGAAAGAGCTTGCCCTTAATGATCGGGCCGCCCCCGGCGGCGAAGGCAGTGACTGCCGGAAACTGAATCTGCGGATGAACCAAAAAGATGCCCAGAATCAGCGCCGCGATGGTGCCCAGCTTGACGTAGGTCGACAGGTAATCGCGCGGGGTCAGCAGCAGCCACACCGGCAGCGTGGAGGCAATAAACCCATAAGCCGCCAGCAGGATCGTGATCTGGTGGGCATTGAAGGTGAACAGCCCCGCCCAGGCGGAGTTGGCGATCCAGTGCCCACCCGCCAGCGCGGCCATCAGCAGGGTCACGCCGGCTATGCTGGGCCCGGCAACGCGAATCTTGCCCCCCGGTCCCTTGAACATATACACGCCCATTCCCAGCGCAATGGGGATGGTCATGCCAATAGTAAAAACTCCCCAGGGACTGGCGGCCAGCGCATTGACCACCACAATGCCCAAACCGGCCAGTGTGACTAGCAGGATAAACAGCACAGCAATCATCGCCACCAGGCCGGCAAAGGGACTGATCTCGGTGCGGGCGATCTCGGCCAGCGAGCGTCCCTTGTGGCGGGTGGAGGCGACCAGCACGGTAAAGTCCTGCACCGCTCCCGCCAGCACTGCTCCGCAGACCAGCCAGATCAGTCCCGGGGCAAAGCCGAACTGCGCTGCCAGAGTGGGTCCGACCAGCGGCCCCGCACCAGCGATGGCGGCGAAGTGGTGGCCGAAGAGTACCCACTTGGGCGTGGGCGTGTAGTTATGTCCATCGCGCAGGGTGTGCGCCGGAGTCGTCCGGGCGTCGTCGAGGATGAGCACCTTGGCGGTGATAAAGGCGCTGTAGTAGCGATAAGCCAGCGCGTAAATGCATAAAACGACAATCAATACGGTAAGTGTGCTCATAGGAACTTTCTGAGTTTAGGATGGCCAGACACAGTGAAACTCAGCACCACTTTAGCATGAGTAAAATCCTCTATTGGACCAAGTTGTCGGCTGCGATGGTTTCTGCATTGCAGAATGAAGAGGAACTTCTCCCTTCAAACATCGGAAAATCGTATCCTGATCGCCCAACCTCTGTCAGGCCCGGTAAAATCGTCTCTGTATGCCATTGAACAACTCTCTTCCCCCCGCCTCCGCCGCTCCCGAAACGATTCTGGACGGCAGCCGTTTTGTTCGCGCCTGTCTGCGCCAGCCTGTGGACCGCACTCCGGTGTGGTTTCTGCGTCAGGCCGGCCGTTACATGCAGGAGTACCGCGACGTTCGCAAACACCACACCCTGGTCGAGATCTGCAAGCAGCCGGAGATCGCCGCCGAGGTCACCATCACCGCCGCCGAGAAGCTGGGCGTGGACGCGGCCATCATCTTTGCCGATCTGCTGCTGCCTCTGGAGCCGATGGGCCTGGACTTCGAGTTTCAGGCTGGCGAAGGCCCGGTGGTTCACCACCCCGTGCGCACCACCGAGGACGTGATCAAGCTGCGCACCGACCGCGCCGCAGACCTGGCCTATGTAGCCAAGGCCATCGAGAAGGTCGCCACGCACTTCAAGGACCGTCTGGGCATCATCGGCTTCTGCGGAGCACCTTTCACCTTGGCTAGCTACATGATCGAGGGCGGCGGTTCCAAGAACTACATCGAGACCAAGAAGATGATGTACAACAACCCTTCCGCCTGGAAGATGCTGTTGGACAAGATCATCACCGTGCTGGTCGAGTACTGCCGTCTGCAAGTCGAAGCCGGCGCAGACGTCATCCAGATCTTCGATAGCTGGGTGGGTGCGCTGAGCCTGACTGACTACCGGGCTTATGCTTATGAGGCTTCCGAGCGCCTGGTGAAGGAAGTGCAGGCTCTGGGCGTACCGGTGATCTACTTTGGCGTCGAGACGGCTGGACTTTTAGGCGAGATGGCCTCCACCGGCGCCGACGTGATCGGCCTGGACTGGCGTCAGCCGCTCAACGAGGGCTGGGCCTCCGTGGGCCATGGCCACGCGGTGCAAGGTAACCTGGACCCCATCACCCTCTTTGCCCCCCAGGAGATTCTGCAAGAGCGGGTGCACGAGATCCTGCGCGCAGCGAATGGCCGCCCCGGACACATCTTCAACCTGGGCCACGGCATTGTGCCGGGAACCCCGGTGGAAAATGTGCAGGCAGTCGTGAAGATGGTGCGGGAATTCAAGCTGTAGCTTCAAAGAACCGGGTGCCCCGCCTTGCTACATTCCTTGTATGAATAATGTAGCCAGAGCGGGGTACTCAATCGTTCGATCAGCCTGCCGACGAGGTAGATACAAAAATGCCCAAGCAAGCCGTTCTTCTTCTGGCGCACGGAACTCCAGAGACCATCGACGAAATTCCCGCCTACCTGCGCAACGTGACCAGCGGTCGTCCGCTGCCGCCGCAGGTGGTCGAGGAGATTCAGCACCGCTACAGCCTCATCGGTCACAGCCCGCTCACCGAGATCACCCTGGAGCAGGCCCGCCTTGTCGAAGCCGAACTGGCCGCCACAGGCCATTCCGTGCGGGTCTACGTGGGCATGCGCAACTGGCGGCCTTATATTCCCGACGTGGTCAAAGAGATGCGCGCCGCCGGTGTCGAAGAAGCGGCAGTGATTTGTCTGGCCCCGCAGAACTCGCGCACCAGCGTGGGTCTCTATCGCCGCTCGGCCGAGGCCGAGGCCGGCTCCATCCGCATCGACTTCACCGCCGGATGGGCGCGCCATCCGCAACTGATCGAAGCCTTTGCCGAGCGTCTGCTGCCCGCCTGGCAGAAGCTCAAGGACGAGACCGGCGTCCCACCTCCGGTCGTCTTCACCGCCCACAGCGTCCCTGCCCGCACCGTCGAGCCCACCCCCGATGGTCAACCCGCCGATCCCTATGCCGAAGAGGCCCGCGCAACCGCGGAACTGGTCGCCGCCTGTCTGCCGCAGGGCGCTCAGCATCGCTTCGCCTTCCAGAGTCAGGGGCAGAGCGGCGGCGCATGGATCGGTCCCACCGTCGAGGCGACGCTCGAAGCACTGGCAGCCGAGGGTGCAAAGACAGTTCTGCTCCAGCCCATCGGCTTTCTCTGCGATCATGTGGAGATTTTGTACGACGTGGACATATACTTCCGCCAGTATGCGGCCAAGCTGGGCCTGCGCCTGGAGCGCCCGGAGTCGCTTAACGCATCCATTCCCATGGCCCGTGCCGTCGCCGATCTGGCGCAACAGGGTCTGGCCCGGCTAAGCAAAAGTTAGGGCTTTGTTGTTGAAAGTTTTTACCAAAAATCACTGTCGCTGAGCGAAGCGAAGGACCTGCTTTTGTGAGTCAGCAGACAAAAGCAGGTTTACCGATTGTTCGGCTCTTTTCGGAATCGCTTTGTAGGAATCATGGCCGCAAAGCGCAAATGCAGATCCTTCGCTTTGCTCAGGATGACAATTCAAGTGAGATATGAGTATGGATGCTCATACCGTGCAAAGTTGGACCTGGCTCCCAAGTTAGTTGCGAAAGAAATTCTTGACCAAAAAGATCACATTGGCCGGCCGCTCGGCCAGCCGCCGCATGAAGTACGGATACCACTCCCGGCCAAAAGGGACATAGACCCGCACGTTGTATCCCGCCCGCACCAGATCCTTTTGCAGGTCGCGCCGAATCCCGTAGAGCATCTGAAACTCGAAGCTGCTGGGCCCGACTCTGTGCCTGCTGGCGTAACTGCGCGCCGCCGCGATCATCTTCTCGTCGTGCGTGGCCAGGCCGTGAAAAATACCACTCTCCAGTAGCCGGCAGCTCAGACGTACATAGTTTTCGTCCACATCGGCCTTGCGCTGGAAGGCAATGCTGGCGGATTCCTTGTATGCGCCCTTGCACAGCCGCACCCGCACCCCGTCGGCCAGTAACTGTGCTATGTCGTTCTCGGAGCGGTAGAGGTAGGCCTGAACGACCACCCCGATCTTCCCGTGTAGCATCTGACGCGTATGAAGACGCCGCACCAGGTCGAGAGTGGCCTGGGTGAGTGTAGAGTCTTCCATGTCGATGCGTAAAAAGCTGCCCACCGAGGCGGCATGTTGCGCCAGTCCTTCGGCCACGGCAAAAGCCAGCTCCGGAGCGATCTCCAAGCCCATTTGGGTGAGCTTGACGCTGATATGAGCGTCAAGCTTGCGAGCGGCGATCTGGTCGAGCAGCCGGTGATAAATATCCGCAGCGCTGTGGGCCTCGGCCTCGGTCGTGACGCTCTCGCCCAGCGAGTCCAGAGTCGCGGTCATGCCCATTCGGTTCAGGGATTCTGCGGCATAAAGAGCATCTTCGATCTCCAGTCCAGCCACAAAACGGGAACTGAGCCGCGCACCCACGGTGGAGCGCTCACAGAAACGCCGCAGAGTACGATTGCGAGATGCGGCGATGAAGAGAGAACGCAAGATAGACATGAAGGCCTGCTGCTCCGAGCGGGGAAACTCGCCTGCTGGCACCCATAGTTTCGCACAACTCCATCTGCCGGGAGTGTCGAAAGCTGGGTTATGCCCCTGGGACTATGTCATGCTGTTCCTGAAAGGGAGAAGGAATGCAAAGGGCAGTGGCTGCGATTTTGCTGGCGATGGGAATGGCGTGCTGGGCTCAGACCCTGCCGCCGACGGAGGGCGAGACGCTGGCCGGCCAGAGAATCGTCCTAGCCGAGGCTGTGCACGGCCACCCTGCGGTGTTGCTCATCAGCTTCAGCCGCGAGGCCGGAGCAGCCAGCGATGCATGGTCGCAGAAGCTCCTCTCCGACCCGGCCTTTACCTCTGTAACCGTCTACCGTGCCGCCGTGCTAGAGGCTGCCCCTGGCTTTGTGCGCGGATGGATCAAGGCCGCCCTGCGCAGGCAAATCTCCAGTGCAGAGCAACAGCACTATGTGGTTCTGATCCACGATGAAGCGCAATGGCGCGACGTCTGCGGCGCTGGCTCCGACAAAGGTTCATTAGACAAGCTGCCCTGCGTCTTGCTGCTCGGTGCGGATGGTCAGGTGCGCTGGCGCGGTCAGGGAACGGCCGATTTTCTCTTGCCGTTACTCAAGACCACGATGCAATAACCGGCCAACGGTAATGGCCCACTGCGATATGCTCCGATGCTGAGTCACTATTCGCTTTTAGCCTCGCACAGGTCAGATCAGGTGCGGACCGGGTTTTGTAGGTTTTGGTAGAAACAAAAAAGGTGCCCCCGGTCCCGATTTTGGGACCGGGGAATAATGCGACTTTACTCGGGGCTCTGTAGCCGATAGATCGTGCTTCCATGCGCCGGTAGAGTGAGCGTTACTGGTGCAGCAGCCTTCGCGGTTTTCTTGTCCCAAAGGCTGTGAGCTACCGTTCCTCGCGCCCCCAACTGCTTCCAGGTGAAATGGAGCGTCACCGGCTTGTCATTGAGATTGAAAATCGCCACATCATCATGTACGCCCATCTTGACGCCCGAAGTACTTCTCCACACCCGCACACTCTCAAACCCTGCCGGCAGATTTTTTACCGGCTCGCTCTTCCACGCCTTCTGGTCGATCTCCATCAATTCCTTGTTGGTCATCAGGGACTTGGTGAAATCGTCCAGCTTGGTCATGTTGCCGCCAAAGATCAGCGGGGAGCGGGTAATAGCCCAAAGAGTGAACTCGGTGCGCTGTTCGTCCTGAGTCAGACGCGAAGCGCGCGGTTTGCCATCGCCGGGATGAGGGCCAAGATAGCCTTCGGGGAGCATGTCGGCGTCGGGGTAGCTGCCGGATTTGAAATACGGCGCCCATTTCTCCAGCCGATCAAACATATCGCGAACGCCCATGGGGAACTCGCTCTTGGGATCCTTGTGCTCAAAGCTCCAGCCGTCCCAGTGGTCGTCGGCGATGCGCCACATTTGGGCATACTTGGCCACTTCTTCGGCATGTTCCAATTGGGTCGGCCCCGGTGACAGGCTGAGCACGATGGGGCGGCCGGTCTTCTGAATCGCCGCGGCGATCTGCTTGATCTCGCTGATGCGGTAGGGGTGGTCGCTGATGCAATCCACCTTGATGTAGTCCAGACCCCAACCGGCATACAGCTTCAGCATCGAGTCGTAGTAGGCCTGTCCGGCGGCGTTGTCCTTGACCCCCCAGTTGCCGTCGTCCCAGGGACAGCTCTCGCCGATGTCGGCTGCGTCTGAGGCATGAAAGCTGGAGCCGCCGATGGGCAGATTGTCCTTGACCACCTGCTTGGGAATGCCGCGCACGATGTGGATGCCAAACTTCAGCCCCTGGGCGTGGACCCAGTCGGCCAGCGGCTTGAAGCCCGCCCCGTTCGCTGAGTCGGGAAAGCGGTTGGCGGTGGGGATGAGGATGCCGTTGCCGTCCCACAGGTACTTGCGCGCCTCCAGGGTATTGGCGAAGGGGTCCTGCATGTACCAGCCCTCGTCGATGACGGCGTACTGCCAGCCGAACTGCTTCATGCCGGCTAGCACCGTGGCGTTGGCCTTGAAGTCGGCCTCATCGATGGTGAAGCCATAGGCGTCCCAGCTGTTCCAGCCCATGGGCGGAGTGGGCGCGGGGTTCTGAGCGCGGGCGGCGGAGGCAGCCAGAAAGGCAGCCAGACAGACGGCGAGAGAGAGGCGAATGCGCAGCATTGTAAACGTATACCACAATCCCCGCGCCTCGTGCCTAATGACCTTAAGAAACACCGGGTCAATGCGGAAAACATGGGATTCTCGGTAGTTTTTGGTGCCCGGAATCGGGCCCAATTGCAGCCTTACGGTGTTGACTTGACATGATGATGGGGCTACGCTGATCTTGCTTCGCAGGTGTGCTCGGTTTGACGAGCAGCAAGTATGGACGCAAGTTAGGAAAATGATGAAGCGTGTACGCTTTTCAGCTGTATCGTGGCTCGTGCTACTCATTGGAACGATATCAAGCTCAGGGCAGATTCAAAGGGCTCTGCTGACAGTCGACGGCTTGAACATTCCTTCTGGGGGAGCTCTGGCCGCTTTTCAAATTGATACTTGGGGAGTTATCCCCTTGGCTGTATGCAAGGTTCCGCCGCTATGGGAGATCAAGGAAGAAAAGTTCATGGACCCCGCAGGCTTTTTATCAGGTCGTTCGGATTCCTATCATCGCACGCTTATAAAGTTGGATCAGATGTTCCTTGTTGATGTTTATAGCTATCAGCCTTTACCGAAAGGTGATCCAAAAGGTGACTATCATCCCGCTTCGTTTGCTGGATGGTTCGAAGTGTTTAATGGAAATGGCGACGTCATTAGGAAACGTCGTGTGTTTACTGCTGGCAACTTCCATTTAACTGCAGCGACACGATGCCCCGACGCACCTCTATCGGTACCGTAGTTTAGCTTTCATAAGTAGCAATTTCAAACGGTTCAGTATGGTTGATCCCGGCAGACACTCGACCAGTTCATGGTACTTCCATGACATAAAAATCGAAATATATTTTTGTACATCAGAGTCATAGCAATGGAGTATTGAAAAAGAGGCCCCGGCTGCTAACCGGGGTATCTTTCTTGGGCTATTAGTAACTAATATGAGGACTTGCTTTCACCGTTTACTAACGATCTGTTTCAGGCATTGCCTGAGAGTCTTGTTACCGGAAGAAGCGGGAACAGAAGGAACAGGTTGACCCGAGTGCAAATCGACAGTGAAGCGAGAATCGCAGCCATCACTAGGCTCATAACCCACGCATTTCATGCTGTCGCCGTCTATATTCAAAATCCGCAAATCATCTCCGCAAAGATGTGGGCTTTTCCAAACGATTTTATTGTTCCCATAAGCGATCAGTCGGTCAAAAGAGGCAAACACGACAAGCTGTTGATCCAAGATCGCGCGAACATCACGGACTGGCATAGCATCCAATTTTTCCCATCTTTCAGGTTCGTTGGCCTTCAGGACGTATGCTGTGCCTTTTGAAATTACACAGAAACGGTCTGCATCGGGGATGCTGACAACTCGTGAAATGGCGGTACCCCCGAAGCCAAACACACCGATCCACGGTTGGCCGGTTGCAGGGCGTACCAAAATCCATATACCGTCATGTTCTGGCCTTGCCTTAGCCCGTGGAAAGTAATGTATTGGAAGGCCGGAACCCCCCGTAGCGGGGAGTTCCGGCGCTTCTTCAATCTCATAGGAATGCGGAAACTCTAGTCTGATGTCAACCATAGTGTTCTCCATTTAGATACTAAAAAAATCAAGAGTCTTCTTAATCGTGTCAGGTCTAGGCTACCCCAAAAACATCCCCGCAATCGCAGCCGAGATCAGGTTGGCCATGGTCCCTGCCAGCATGGCGCGGACGCCCAATTTGGCCAGATCGTTGCGCCGTTCCGGGACCAGTGCGCCGATGCCGCCGATCTGCATCCCGATCGAGCCCAGGTTGGCGAATCCGCACAGCGCAAAGGTCGCAATCGTAAAGGAGCGCGGCGCCAGAGTCATCTTTTGCGCGCCCAGCGAGATGTAGGCGATGAACTCATTCAGCGCCATGCGCGTCCCCAGCAGGTTGCCGATGGCGCCGCAGTCGTGCCACGGCACTCCGATCAGCCACGCCACGGGAGCGAAGACAAAGCCCAAAATCTGCCCCAGCGAGCCCGGAACCCAGTGCATAAAGTTCAGCGAATGCGTCCAGCCCAACATGCTGTCCAGCAGGGCGACCAGAGCCAGAAAGCTGATCAGCATGATGGCCACGTTCATGGCCAGTTTGCCGCCGTCGATGGTGCCGCGGGCGATGGCCCCGATCAGGTTCTCTTCCTTGTGCTGTTCTTCCCTGGGAATGACCACGCGCCCTTCGGTGGCGGGGACTTCCGTCTCGGGAACCAGCATTTTGGCGATCAAAATCGTGCCGGGCGAGGTCATGATGACCGCCGAGAGCAGATGGCGGGCCTCGATGCCCTGCGCGATGTACGCCGCCATGATGCCGCCGGAGACGTGGGCCATGCCGCTGGTCATGATGGTCATCAACTCACTGCGCGTCGCGCCCTTGAGGAAGGGCCGAATGGTCAGCGGAGCCTCGGTCTGCCCCATGAAGATGGAGGCCGCTACGTTCATGCTCTCCGCGCCACTGATGCGCATGGTCTTGAGCATCACCCAGGCCATGCCGCGAATCAGGATCTGCATCACGCCAATGTGATACAGCACGGCAAAGAAGGCGCTGATGAAGATGATCGTCGGCAGCACCTGAAAGGCGAAGATGGAGCCCAGCGAAGTGTTGGGCGTTCCCAGCGCGCCAAAGAGCACCTTGGTCCCTGCCGCGGTGGAGGCCAGCATGTTGTTGACTACGCCTCCGGCAACGCTCATCACCTGCTGACCGATGCTGAAGCGCAGCACCAGAAAGGCGAAGGTGAATTGCAGGCCCAGTCCCCAAGCCACAGTGCGCCAGCGAATGCGCTTGCGGTCGGTTGAACCCAGATACGCGGCCAGCAACACGGCCAGAATGCCCAGTACTCCGGTGTAACGGTCCAAAGGGGAACTCCTTGAAAGCAGGGAACAGGGATTAGGGAACAGGGAACAGGTTTAGGTTCATGCTATGGTATCCGGATCGCGCTTTCAAAACAGGAGAGCAGTTCCATAAACTTATTGCAAAGTTCCTACCTGATCCCTGTTCCCTGATCCCTGTTCCCTGCTTTTCAAATACTCCATCGCCGACTCCCGGTTAAAGATGTGGCTGATCAATTGTGCTGCGGGCGGTGGCTCTTTGCTGAAGATGATCGCTCTGTGCAAAATTTCCATGGGTTCGGCCAGCAGTTCGACGCTTGTGGCGTAGAGGGTAGCCAGCGGCTGGCCCTCTTCGAGGAACGCGCCACGGCGGGCGTGGAAGCGTATGCCGGCATGGGGATCAACGGGCTCTCCGGCTTTTTCGCGGCCCGCACCCAACCTTTGTACGGCCCAACCAATGGCGGTGGTGTCTATGGAGTGGATGTAGCCGGTCTTCCAGGCGGTCAGTTCCTGTGTTGCTCCCGGCTTATGGAAGGCTGCCGGGTCTGCAAAGACGGCAAGATCGCCACCGTGGGCCTCGACCATGGCATAGAAAGCTTTGAGCGCAGAGCCGTCGCAAAGTGCGGCGTTGGCGCAGTCGTAGCCCAGCACGGGTGTGGTGGCTGCGCCGCCCAGGTAGAGCATCCAACCGGCCAGGTGCAGGGAGAGTTCACGCAGGTCTTCGCTCTGGTCGCTACTTTTGCCGCGCATGAGCTCGATGCACTCAGCGATCTCGATCCAGTTGCCGGCGGTGCAGCCCAGGGGCTGGTCCATGTCGGTGAGCAGGGCGACAGTGCGGGTTCCGGCGGATTCTGCAGTGACTACCATCAGTGCAGCCAGGAATTCGCACTCTTCACGCTGCCGCAAAAAGGCGCCGGAGCCGGTTTTTACGTCGAGAACCAGTGCGTCCAGACCGGCAGCGAGTTTCTTGCTCAATATGGATGCGCAGATCAGGCTGCGGTGCTCAACGGTGGCGGTGCGGTCGCGCAGGGCGTAAAGCACGCGGTCGGCGGGAACCAGCCGGGGACTCTGGCCGATAATGGAAGCGCCGCAGCGGGCCAGCACGTCTTCAAACTCGGCCAGTGAGAGCTGAGTGTTGTAGCCGGGGATGGACTCCAATTTATCCAGTGTCCCGCCGGTATGGCCCAAAGCGCGACCGCTGATCATGGGTACGGCGAGCCCACAGGCGGCGGCGATAGGAGCAACCAGGAAGCTGGTCTTGTCGCCCACGCCGCCGGTGGAGTGCTTGTCGACGGTGGACTTGCCCAATCCGCTAGGGTCGAACTTTTCGCCCGAGTCGCGCATCGCCAGGGTAAGGGTGCGGGTTTCGTCAATCGAGAGGCCGCGTAGAAAGGCCGCCATCAACCATGCCGAGAGCTGTTCCAGGGGAATGGAGCCATCCGCTGCTCCATGGGCGATAAAGGCGATCTCATGCGCGGCATGAGCCTTGCCATCGCGCTTCTTGTGGATCATGTCAACCATATGCAGGGAATGATGGGCGGCAGAAGACGGGTCGGGCATGAAAGAGAACCTCAGATCGGACTTCGGATCGGAAGGAACAGATTATCGCAGTTGGGGTGTCTCCTGTGGCGCTTCCAGCCTACGCGTTGCGTGGATTTGAGTGTTTCGGAGCTATTTTAACTTCATCTCAAAGCCCATCGGCAGCAGTTCATTGAAGTGCATGAAACGAACTCCGCCTTCCGCCGGGAAGATCACTGGCGCATCCGGCAGAATAAACTCCGCCAGCACCTGGCGGCAGGCGCCGCACGGCGGGCTGGGAGCGTTATTAAGGTTGGCTACGGCTACGGCTTCAATTCGAATCTCCGGGCCGAATCGGGAAACAGCCTGCACCAGTGCCGAGCGCTCGGCGCATATTGTGAGACCGTAGCTGACGTTTTCCACATTTGTGCCGGTGATCACCTCGCCGTTGGTGAGCAAAAGTGCCGCCCCGACGCGAAAACCTGAGTAGGGAGCATATGCCTGCTCCGCCACCCGGATCGCCTGTTGATAGAGCGCAGTGAGGCTCTCATCGAGAGATGTCTGCGCCTGCTTCGTCAGGGGCGCGGAGGGCTGTTTGGCGCGGTTTGCAGCTCCATCGGCGGTCGGGGGTGGGTTGCTGGGCGTCATGAGAGTTGAGGCTAAACCATCGGCCATCCCAATGTATATCGTGGTCGCGGACGGAACCAGGAGCGATTTTTCCTGCCTGTTGAAGACCAATACGGAGGGAAAGGAAAATGAGAGAGTCTCCTCGGCTCAAGTTGAGGCTCATCTTACCGATAAAGGGGAAGAGTGCCCGCCGACATAGCGTCACAGAATCAAGGCGGACGGATGGTTGGATACGATGGATGAGCTGACGAGGGAATTCCTGATCGAGAGCCAGGAAGGTCTGGACCGCATGGAGCGGTGCCTGACTGACCTGGAAGAGCGACCTCAAGATACCGAGTTGCTGGCGGAGATCTTCCGCTCGGTGCACACGATCAAGGGAACCACCGGATTTCTCGGATTCAAACGGCTGGAGAAGTTGGCGCATGCCGGCGAAAACCTGCTCGGGTTGCTTAGAGAAGGAAAACTGACCGCTGATCGGCCCACCATTACGGGACTATTGCAATTGCTCGACGGGCTGCGCTTGATCCTGAAGACCATTGAGGCCGATAGCAACGAGGGCACTGGCGAAGATACCACGCTGATTGAGCAGTTGGAGGTGTTGCAGACTCCGGCCAAAGCCAAGAAGCCAGCCCCGGTTGAAGCCGTTGCCGCCGTTCAGGAACCTCCCGTTGCCGAAAAACCGACGGTTCCCGCTGTCGTCCAGTCAGCCACCCCCACACCGCCGCCCGCGCCAGCTCCGGTTGCTCGAGTTCCTGAGCCCAAAGCGGCTCCGTTGGCTGCCAACGATATTGAACCGGAAGCTGTGGCCCGGCCTCGCCTTGCGGGCTCAGCCGCGGAGAGCTCCCTGCGCGTCGATGTCACACTGCTCAACCGGATGATGAATCTGGTGGGCGAGCTGGTGTTGACCCGCAATCAGGTTTTGCAGGCGACTGCCGCCGATCCCAACATGACGTTGCTCTCCCGTCGCCTGGATATGGTGACGGCCGATCTCCGTGAGTCGGTGATGAAGGCCCGCATGCAGCCGGTCTCCAACATATTCACTAAAATGCCCCGCATCGTCCGCGACGTCTCCCAACTGCTGGGCCGCAAGGTGCGGCTGCAGATGGAAGGCCAGGAGACAGAGCTGGACAAGAGCCTGCTGGAGGCCATCAAGGATCCGCTTACTCATGCTGTGCGCAACTCGCTGGATCACGGCATCGAGCCGCCTGATGTTCGTATTGCTGCCGGCAAAGACCCCGAGGGCACGCTGAAACTGCGCGCCGCCCAGGAGGGCAGCCACGTTCTGATCGAGGTCTCCGACGATGGCGCAGGCATCGCTGTCGAAAAGGTGCGCGCCAAGGCTGTTGAGCGGGGGCTGATCTCTGCCGACCGGGCAGCCAATCTGGCTGAACGCGAACTGCTGCAACTGATCTTCCTGCCCGGATTCTCGACCGCCGCTGCCGTGACCAATGTCAGCGGGCGTGGCGTAGGTATGGACGTCGTCCGCACCAATGTCGAGAAGATCGGCGGCAAGGTCGAGATCGACTCTCGGCCCGGCAAGGGAACCACTCTGCGCATGCGCATTCCCCTGACACTGGCGATTATCCCGGCGTTGATCGTGCGCAGCGTGGGACAGAGTTTCGCCTTGCCTCAGGGCGCGCTCTCCGAACTGGTGCATGTGCCACCGAGTCAGGCAGCTACTTCCATTGAATGGATCGAGGATGCTCCTCTCTATCGTCTGCGCGGCAAGTTACTGCCGTTGGTCTTTCTGGATCGCCTGCTGGTGCCGGGCGGGGATCACAAGAAGGCTACCGAGCGCGACAACTTCATCGCCGTGCTGGATGCCGACGGGCGTCGCTTTGGCCTGGTGGTGGATGGTTTGGCCGACCCGGAAGAGATTGTGGTCAAGCCTCTCAGCGCGGTGTTGAAAGATATCGGCCTGTACTCCGGCGCCACCGTCTTGGGCAACGCCGATCTGGCGCTGATTCTGGATCCTGGTTCCATCGCCCAAAAGGCGGGCGTCAACATGAGCGCCGAGGAAGAAGCTGCGCATGCGGCAGGAGCCGAGACCGAGGCCGATGTGGCTAAAAGCCTGGAATACCTGCTGGTGGAAGCTGCCGAACGGCAGGCCGCGGTGCCCCTGGCCGACGTGCTGCGTATCGAGCAACTGCCCATCAAGCGCATCGAATACATCGGCTATCGCCCGGTGCTCAACTTCGAAGGCCAGCTGTTGCCGGTGGAAGACTCCGGCGGTGTGTTGGCTGCTGCGGCAGCGTCGGGCGATCCCGAAGCGCAGATCATCGTGGTGGTCTGCCGTGAGGGCAATCGCCATGTGGGCATCGCGGTCTCGCATGTGCTGGATGTAGCGGCAGGCGGCGATCTGGTCGAGGCCGGCACCAACCTGCGCACCAGCGGCGTGACCCTGTTGAAGAATCGCGTAACCGGCGTGGTCGATCTGGGCGGCGTACCTCCGCTGCCTCCTGAGGCCAATGCCAATAACGAGTGGAACAACCTGTTGACGGAGACAACGGCATGAGTACAGCCATGACCACCCAAGCGCCCAGCGCTATGCAGCAACACAAGGACAAGGCGCCCACAGCCGCGCTGGTGGAGATGTGCTCCGTCAAGCTGGGGCAGGCCATGTTCGGGGTCCCCATCAGCCATATTCTGGAGATTGTCGGCGGAGCCCGTCCTCAGCCAGTACCTCTGGCCCCCAGTTTTGTGGGTGGGCTGGTACACTACCGCGGCGATGTGCTGACGACTGTAAGTCTCCGCCAGTTGTTGGGTTTGCCGGTCAAGGATGGTCCCCAGGACATTCTCGTGCTGGAGTGCTCAAGCGGATGTTTTGGATTGCTGGTGGATTCGGTAGGCGAGGTCTTGACTGTCTCCTCCGCCGACCACGAACCCAATCCCTCGATTTTGGATGAACGGCGGCGGGCCTTGTTTGCCGGCGCTTATAAGCTGAAGGGCAGTCTGATGGTGATGCTCGACCCGGAACGCCTCGATCCGATGCGTTTGGGACAATTTCAAACGTCGTAAAGTGACTAAATTTCAACGGATGACTCGCTGGAGGTAACCATGCGTGCACTGATTGTCGACGATTCTCGATTCGTGAGGGGTTATTTACGAGGCCTTCTCGAAGAAAAGGGAATCGAGTGCGAAGAGGCGGCCGATGGCCAAGCCGGAATCGACCAGCTCCATGGCGGTCTGCCATTCGATCTGGCGCTTGTGGACTGGAATATGCCGGTTATGAACGGTTTGGACATGCTAAAGACTCTTCGTGCTGAAGGCTATAGCGACATCAAGGTCATGATGGTGACCACCGAGGCGGAGAACGATTTCATCCTTCGCGCTTTGGATGCCGGAGCGGACGAATACTTGATGAAACCCTTTGACGACGAGGCGCTGACAGAAAAGTTGGCCATGCTCGGTCTGGTGGAGGCCTGAGACATGGCGCCTGGCCGCCGAATCCGAATTTTAATTGTCGACGACTCGGCCGTGATGCGGAGCCTCTTGCGCTCCGTCGTGTGCTCGGACGTTGGACTGGAAGTGGCAGGGACCGCCGGCGACGGCGAATCAGCCCTGAGTGCCATTGAGAGTCTGCGCCCCGATTTGGTCTTGCTGGATGTGGAGATGCCGGTGATGGATGGCGTGGTCACATTGCGAAAGTTGCGCATGAGAGGGCAGAAGATGCCGGTCATCATGTGCAGTTCGCTCACCCAGCGAGGCGCCAAGGTCACCATTGAGGCGCTGGCTAGCGGCGCTTCCGACTACGTTGCCAAGCCTACCGGCCAGTCCGGCCGCGAGCAGGCAATGAAATCTCTGATGCAGGATCTGCTCCCCAAGATTCATGCGCTCACCGCGCAGACACCGGTGGCTGCTCCTGTATCCAGTATCTTTTCCGGAGGACCTGCTCCGCAGGGAACTACACGTCCTTCGATCTTTATGCCCGCGGTTCAGCCGCCGCATAAGCCTCAGCCGGTTACCGGAAATCCTTCGGTGCTGGTCATTGGAGTCTCGACGGGTGGCCCCGCCGCGCTCGACGTCATGCTGCCATTGTTGCCGGCCACTTTTCCGTTGCCGGTGATGATCGTGCAGCACATGCCGGAACTCTTTACCAAGCTCTTTGCCGAGCGCCTCAACGGTCGCTGCCACCTGATGGTGCGCGAGGCCGCCGAGGGTGATCCGGTGAAACCTGGCACCATCTATATCGCCAAGGGAAACTGGCATATGGAAGTGTTGGGCCCATCGAGGATCGGCATGCCGGCAACGCTGCATCTGAACCAGGGACCGCTGGAGAATCACTGCCGGCCCGCTGTCGATGTGCTCTTCCGTACCGCGGCTGCGGTGTGGGGATCGGGCGTGCTGGGCGTGGTGCTGACTGGCATGGGCTCCGACGGCACCATTGGCAGTCGTTTTATTCGCGAACAAGGCGGAACCGTGCTGGCCCAGGACCAGGCCAGCAGCGCGGTCTGGGGTATGCCCGGAGCCGTCACCAACGCCGGCCTGGCGCATCGGGTGCTTGCACTCAACGCCATGGCCCCCGAAATCCTCCGGCTGGCCAGCCGCACACAAAGCGAAGCCCGCGAGCTTCGGGAATCGGTGGTCTAGCAATGCAGTTGACAACCGCAAATGTCGATTACGGCTATCTACGCACGCTGGTCTTTGGCCTGTCGCAGAACGTGCTCGACCCCTCACGCGACTATCTTTTTGAGACGCGCCTCTCCAAATTGCTGCGCAACCAGGGCATGACGCACCTGGAAGAGCTGGTCGCACACCTCAAGTTGCGCAAGAATCCGACCTTGGAGCGGGCCATCGCCGAGGCCATGACCATCAACGAAACCAGCTTCTTCCGTGACGGCAGGCCCTTTGAGCTGCTGCGCACCGAACTGCTGCCCAAACTGATCGAGAGTCGCCGCCATCAGCGCAGCCTGCGCTTCTGGAGTGCTGCCTGCTCCACCGGCCAGGAAGGCTACAGCGTGGGCATGATGATGCAGGAACACTTTCCCATGCTCAGCGGCTGGAACATCAAGATCGAAGGCACCGACATCTGCAACGAGGTGGTGCAGCGCGCCCAGTCCGGCACCTATCACCGCATCGAGATCAACCGTGGCCTGCCTGCTCGCTTCGTGGTCCGCTACTTCGACCACCTGGGCGAGGACTGGACGGTCAAGCACGAGATCAGGCAGATGTGCAACTTCCGCCAGGCCAACCTGTGCGCCAGTGTGCTGCCCTTCAGTCGCACGGATGACCGCTTCGACGTTATTTTTCTGCGCAACGTGATGCTCTATTTTTCGCAGGACACGCGCAAAACCCTGCTGGCCGGGATTCACAAGGTCCTTGCGCCAGACGGCGTACTCTTCCTGGGTTCGAGCGAACAACCCGCCGATCCCTCCATCTGGACCCCGGTTTTGGCCGGTGGTACCTGCCACTTTAAACCCAAGCAGCCGTAACCGCGAGCCAGCGAATCAGCTGGCAGCGAGTGAACAGGCAGTCAAACGGCGCGACAGCCGTATGGGTAGGTTCCCTCCGCAAGGCACGATCGCGGAGAGATTGTTGACAGATTAGGCGGTCTATCGTACTTTTGGCCCACGGAAAGGCCAGGAGAAAAATAGATCGCCATTTTTTTTGCGTTTTTTATACCCTGTTTTGCCCACAATGCGGGTACGGGTGTTGGGTGCCCCCGTGCCTGCCTTGAGCTTGTCGAAGGGGCCCGATTTTGGGACTGGGAGGGTTTGCTGCGCATGAAACCGGCGGAAGGAGCAGAGGCCTTCAGGCCCCTGAATAGATGAAAGTGTGAGTCCGATCTTTAGGCCCGGGCATCTTTCTTGCCTATTTGTTATGTTGTACTTGCGTTTTTTCTTTAGCTTATTCCTTTCCGAGTAGTTTCTCGACCTCTCGATGCAACCGATCGGCGATAGCCGCTTCCGTCTCTGTTGCTGCAAACCGAACCGGCTCTCCCACACAAATCTCGATCTTTCCGGACCGGAACCAGTTTCTTTGTCCTGTCTTCAGCTCTCCCAACCCGCGCAGCGCCACCGGCAGTACCGCCGTTGCACACTGCTTCACCAGCAATCCGATGCCGGGGCGGAAGCGGGCCAACTCTCCCGCCTTCGAGCGCGTGCCTTCGGGGAAGACCAGCACAGAGAATCCCCGGTCCATCGCCTGCCCGGCGTGGGCGAAGCTGCGTTGAAACTCCCGCTGCCGGGGCAAAGGAAAGACGTTGAAGAGTGCCGTGATCGACAGATAGACGAACGGCCCTAGCAGCATGAACCGCCCATTCTCCGGATTGCGGAAGTGGCGATAATCTTCGAGCATCTCGCCTGCCATGGCTATCGCCAGCTTGCGTCGTAGTGGACCGGGCAATCCATACAGAATCAGCGGCCCGTCAAAGGCCGTCACATGATTGGCCACGATCAGTATCGGCTCATGGGACGAGGGAAGTTCAGCGGAGAGCACCCGCGGATGGGCCAGCAGCCAGACCAGTGGCCGCAACTTGACTTCAATAAACGCTGCACGCAGCCAGCGGCAGGGAGCAGTCCACGGCCACCGTGGATAGATGAATCTTTCTTCTCGATGCGGTCTCTTGCGCTCTTCCTCATGATTCTTGATTTGAGAAAAAAGCCTGTCATCCTGAGCGAAGTCCGACCCGTTCTTTGGGTCGGGGGCAGTCGAAAGACCTGCCTTTGCAAGAAGTACCGATTCAACTTCAGCCGGCTTCCCCGCAGAATGCCCTGGAGCCGCTTCGGTAATCAACGCTCTCAACTCACCCAGCGTCTGGATGCCCTCCAGCAATCCGCTTTCAGCCACCATTCCCAAACGTTCTTCGAGCGCAGCCGCCAACTGCACGCGACCCAAGCTATCCAGATGCAGATCTTCGGAGAGAAGAAGAGAGTCGCTGCTGCCCGCAGGACTTTCGCCCGCGATCTGGACAATCAGCGTAATCAGCCAATCGCTTGAAGCCGTATTGGCCGTGCTGCCAGAAGCTGCTTGTCGTTCCGCCAGCCACTCCGCGACCGCCTTGCGCCGGACCTTTCCGGTCGAGGTGCGAGGCAGGTCAGGATCGGGCCACAACTCCCAGCGGCGCAGCCGCTGAAATTCTGCCAGTTGGGTGTTGGCTTTTTCGATAGCCGCCGCGGCCGCTCCGACAGGTCCGCACCAGGCCACCACTGCGCATGCCTCCGGGCCGTTGGGGGTTTCCACAGCTACAACGGCGCAGGCGGCTACGCCGGATTGCTGCTCAACGACAGCTTCCAGATCCTCGGGGTGCAGATTGACGCCGCTGGAGGTGACAATCACCTCGCTTTTGCGGCCCAGAAAGCGCAGATCGCCGCTCTCCCGCGTCTCGGCCAGATCGCCTGTGGCCAGCCAGGAATCCGGTCTCTGCTGCAACCGTCCCTCCGACCAGGTGGAAGTTGAAATCATCGCTCCCCGCACTAAAACTTCGCCATCCGGCCCCAGTTTTACCTCGCGCCCCGGCAGCGGCTTGCCGATGCTGCCTCGCGCCACGTGAAAGGGATGATTGAGAGTGATCAGCGCGGTAGTCTCCGTCATTCCGTAGCCTTGAATGACCACGAATCCCAGCGCATTCCAGAACTCTTCCAGCGGTCCCGGCAGCGCTCCGCCCCCCGAAACCAATGCCCAGAACTTCAGCCCAAGCGATAAATGAATCTTTCTAAAACGCCACCAGCGCTGCCAGGCTTTTTCCCCCTTGAAACGGGCAACCTCCTCAACCAGATCAGGATAAGCGGTCTCAAGATGGTTCTTGAGCAGTCCGTGGACGCGAGGCACAGCAGCCAGCACCGAGATGCGCTCGCGGCCAATGGTCTCGACGAGCCGGGAAGCGACCAGGCGGCTCTCGAAGTGCACCTCGGCGGTCAGAATCGGAGGAACCCACAGTCCCATCGTCTGCCCGAAGACGTGGCTGAGGGGTAGTGTGTGCAGAATGCGCAGGGGATGGATCAACCTGACATAGCGCAGATAATGCTGTGCGCCCCGTTCGATTGGTTCAACACTGGCCAGTACATTGCCGTGGGTGAGCACCACTCCCTTGGGCTCGCCGGTGGTCCCGCTGGTAAAAAGAATCTGCAACGGAGTTTCATGCGAGAGGCCAGGGGTGGGGCCGGCTTCCGTCAAGGGCAGGGAATCGTCCCATTTCTCGAAACTCAATGGAGGAATTCCAGAAGGCAACTGGCCAAGCAGGGAAAAATCTCCGACTGCCAGTTTGGGGCGAACGTCTGCGGCGACCCGTGAGGCGAAATCGGCAGAGCCGTAGGCGTCCAGCGGGACAGCCAGTACACCGCGCAAGATGCAGCCGTAAAGAGCTGCGATCCACTCCGCGCTGTTCTCGGCCCACAGCAGCACGCGGTCGCCGGAGCCTATACCGCGCTCTTCAAGCAAAGCGCCAAAGCGCCCGGCCAGCGTCGCGATCTGTGCATAAGTGGTGACGCGCCGGCGCACACCTAGATGGCGAACTACGGCGATTTGATTGCCGTGGTGACGGAAGTCGTCGAGGAGGGTGGCCAGATGGTCGCGCATCGCGGCTCCAAGGAAGCGATGATAGCGGAGTTAGCCGAGCAGCGGAGTTAGCCGTGCTGCGCACGTGTTAGCGGTGCTGCGCACCGGTTAGCGGAGTTAGACCGGCAGAATCGGCCTCTCTAACTCCGCTAACACGCGCGCAGCGCGGCTAACACCGCTAACCCGCTTTCGCCCCTAATTCTTCCCCAACCCAAAGATCTTTTGAAGCACATTGCGGTGATCGGCCGGGTGTTCACAGGTTTCCATCGGTGCTGTGCCGGCCAAAAAGCCTTCCGGCAGGGCGTCAGGGCAGGAGTCGTCGCTGAGCAGATTGCTGACCTTGTCGATATTGACGACTTCAACACCTTCGGGAGGGGTGAAGTCCTTGGTGTCGGAGTACTGCGGCAGCGCGACAGCCTTTTTCATGAAGGCAGCCCAGATGGGCGCGGCGGCGTGCGCGCCCTCGATCTTGATGTCGGTATAGTCGTCGTTGCCCACCCAGACCACGCAGAGCAGATTGCTGGTATAGCCGGCGAACCATGCATCGTGGTCGGTTCCGGTCTTGCCTGCGGCGGGGGCGGTGAAACCCATGCCGCGCACGCCCGCGCCGGTTCCCACGCCGCGCAATACGTTTTCCATCATGGCCGTGGCCAGAAAGGCAGCGCGCGAGTCCAGGATCTGCTTGGAGGTCGGTGCATAGTCTGCAATCACGTCGCCATCGGTGGTGCGAACGCTGGCCAGCATCCAGGGGTCGATGTGCAGTCCACCGTTGGCAAAGGTGGTGTAGGCGCCCGCCATGTCCATGGGGGTAGCGTCGTAGGCGCCGATGGCCATGGCCGGGGTGCCGCGCGCGCTCTTGATGCCTGCTTCGCGGGCCAGCGCGGCCACGCGATCAAAGCCCACCATCGAGGCCAGTGCGATGGTGGCGTTGTTCAGCGAACGCTGCAGCGCAAAGCTCGCCGGAACCTGACCGTGATATTCGCCCTCGAAGTTGCGCGGGGTATATTCCTGCCCGCCAACGTCATAGGTGGTCTGTTCGTCGTTGATCATCGTCACCGGGCTGAAGACCTTGTTCTGTCCCGGCAGAATGGTTCCCTCAACAGCTGTGGCAAAGGCCGTGGCATAGACAAACGGCTTGAAGATGGATCCAGTGGGCCGCTTGGCCACCGCATGGTTCAACTGCGAGTTGCCGTAGCTGCGTCCGCCAACCAGAGCCAGCACCTGCCCGGTATGAGGATTGAGCGCCACCAGCGCCACCTGCGGATAGCTGTAGCTTTCGCCCGGTTTGTGATGAGCGTGCAACTTGTCCACCTGCACGTCGATCTGGTGGATTGTGGCATCGACTGCGTCGGTAGCGGCGCGCTGCAGGTCGGGATCGAGCGAGGTATAGATGCGCAGCCCGTCATGATTGAAGTCGCGCTCGCCCAGCTTCTGCTGCAACTGGTCGTGGACCAGATCGACAAAGTAGGGCGCTTCGCTGGCGTCCACGCTGCCCGCCACCAGATGGAGTGGTTCAGCCTTGGCGCGCTCCGACTCTTCCTTGGTGATTGCGCCGGTCTCGACCATGCCGTCCAGCACCAGATTGCGCCGTTCGATGACCCGCTCCGGGTGGCGGAAGGGATTGAAGTAGTTGGGCCGCTGAATGATTCCCGCCAGCATGGCGCACTCGGAGAGATCAATCTGGCCCAGTTCCTTGCCGAAGTAAGCCTGCGAGGCCTCGCCAAAGCCGTCGATAGAGAAGCTACCGCGCTGGCCCAAATTGATCTGGTTGGCGTACATCTCAAAGATCTGCTGCTTGTTGAAGCGATGTTCGAGCTGGAAGGTGATGGCGATCTCCGAGACCTTGCGCTTCCAGGTTTTCTCGGGGGTCAGAAAGAAGCCGCGCGACAACTGCATGGTCAGCGTGGATCCGCCCTGCTTCTTGTGCCCGGTAAAAATGTCCTGAATGCCTGCCGAGATCAAACGCCAGAAGTTGACGCCATTGTGTTCAAAGAAGCGGCGATCCTCGATAGCCAGCACTGCATGGACCAGATTCTGGGGAACCTCGTCGTAGGTGATCAAGCGACGCTTGGTGCGGTTGGCATCGTCACTGAGGCCGGTAATGAGCAGCGGCTCCAACTCGTAGCTGGAGAGCGTCTGGCCCTTGTCATCGTTGATGGATTGCACCAAGCCGCTACCGATGTGGATGGTGGCGCTGTCTTGTGCGTGAAAGGACTGCGGCCCAGGACGCACCGTGATGGTTTGCACGCCCTCGCTGAAGGTTCCCAACTGCGAAGTCTGCCCTGCGCCGTCGGGCGTATAGCCAGCCTCGCGCAGTTCATTGGCGATCAGGCCGACAGTGAGCTTCTGGCCGGGACGAACCTCGCGCGGCGCGGCATAGATCTTGGCAGTGCTGGCAAAGATCGGCTGCTTGAGCCGTTCATCCACGATGTGTTTGTACTTGAAGTAGAAGAAGCCCCCGACCACGATAAAGATCAGCGCCAAAGCGGCTGCCGCCACCAACACACCGCGCAACAGCAACGGCCTCCAGGGATGATTGCTGATTGAGCCTGGAATCCTGATCTTCAACGCCATCGGTGCTCCTTCTTTAGCTGCTAGCCTTTAGCTTCTAGCTGCTAGCGGTATCTTTGCGGGTTCCAACAGATGCGACTTATGAAGAAGCGTGTCGTCATCCCGTTACCATGAGCCATTCGTTCGTTCAACAAAAGCCGTCATCCTGAGCGGAGCGCAGCGCAGTTGAAGGACCTGCGTTGGGAAACCTGCAACATGCAGATCCTTCGCTGCGCTCACGATGACAATGCAACAGCAAGAACCAAAAGCCAAAAGCTGGAAGCTAGAGGCTGGAAGCTGAAAGCTGCACTAACGCATCTTCCGCAATTCGCGTCTTCAGCAGGTCCAGCACTTCACTCAACTCCACATCGACACTGGTTGCCGTGGCGCGTGTCACCAGTTCTACCTTGCCTTCGGCTACCTTCTTGCCCACGTTGATGCGATAGGGGATTCCGATCAGATCGGCGTCCTTGAACTTGACGCCGGCGCGCTCATCGCGATCATCCAGCAACACATCAAGCCCGGCGGCATCCAACTCGGCGGCCAGATCCGTGCCGGCCTTCATCAGGGCTTCATCCTTGATGTTGGTGACGGTGATCACCACCGCAAATGGCGCAATGGAAGCAGGCAGCCAGAAGCCGTTGGCGTCGTGGGACTGCTCGATCGCAGAGGTCAAAATGCGTTCGATGCCGATGCCGTAGCTGCCCATGATCGGCGTCACTTCCTTGCCATTCGGGTCGAGTACCCGCGCACCCATCGCCTCGCTGTACTTGTAGCCCAGCTTGAAGATGTGTCCAATCTCGACAGCCTTGCCCACCACCAGCTTGCCGTCGCATCCAGGCTTGGGGCAGCCCTCGCCCTCGTTGACGGTGCGAATATCCGCGCTGAGCGTCCACTGGAAATCGCGGCCCGGCGTGACATTGCGCAGGTGGTAGTCCAGCTTGTTGGCGCCGCAGACCATATTCTGGCGGCCTTCCAGGGAACTGTCCACGATCACCGCAGTCTTCAGGCGACGGCCTGTCGAGCCTTTCGGCTTCCAGAAGCCCTTGTGATGCTCAAAGTGGGCGTGCTGTGCTACTCCTTTGCCAAAAACCTCTACCCAAGAGGTTTTCTCGACGACATTCTCCAGACCATTGGGCCCGAGGTAGCCTGCAGGTCCCTTGAAGACATCTTCCAACTCATCGGCCTGCATGGGACGCAGTTCCTGCGCCTCCAGCTTGGCAAGCAGCTTGGTCTCGTTGACCTGATGGTCGCCGCGCAAGAATGCCGCCACCGGCAGCAGATGGACGGAGCCGTCGCTGAACTTGTAGCTGGCCATGTAGGCCACGCACTTGATGTCGTTGGCCGGGCTCATCTTGAGGAAGGCGGCGATATCGGCGATGGCACCCATGCCGGGAGTGTGAATCTCCTCCGGCGCTCCATCTCCCGTCGCTTCCAACTCGGCAATCGGAGCCAGCAGGGAAACAGCCTTCTCCGTATTGGCCGCGTAGGCGCAGACCGGGCAACTGGCGATCAGATCCTCACCGGCATCGGTATAGACCATGAACTCCTGCGACTGCGAACCGCCCATCGAGCCGGAATCCGCTTCCACCGCCACAAACTTCAATCCACAACGAGAGAAAATCTTGCGATAGGTGGCATCGTGCAACTCGAAGCTCTTGTCCAGACCCGCCTTGTCGATGTCGAAGGAGTAAGAATCCTTCATGGTGAACTGGCGCACCCGTAGCAATCCTGACTTGGGCCGGGGTTCGTCGCGGAACTTGGTTTGAATCTGGTACCAGATCTGCGGCAACTGCTTGTAGCTGCGCAGTTCGTTGCTGGCGATCACCGTCATGATCTCTTCGTGGGTCATGCCCAGGCAGAGATCCGCGCCCTTGCGGTCCTTGAGGCGAAACATGTTGTCGCCCATGCCCGTCCAGCGGCCGGTCTGCTCCCACGGTTCGCGGGGCAGCAGTGCGGGCAGGTAGAACTCCTGGCCCACCTGGTCCATCTCTTCGCGAACGATGGCGATGATCTTGTTGATCGCGCGCTGACCCAGAAAGAGATAGTTGTAGATGCCCGCGCCTAGCTGGCGAATGTAGCCGGAGCGGATCAAAAAACGGTGACTGGCCACTTCGGCGTCTGCCGGGGCCTCACGGAGAGTCGGGACAAAGAGCTTGGACCAGCGATGCATAGGGATTCTGTGCGTACTTTCCCGCCGGCACGCCGGCGCTAGACAATATTCGACTTGACTATTCTAAATCTTCCGGGCAGATGAGGGGATCATTCGGCGGGATTGGGTGCGGGAATGGTTTTAAGCGCTCTTGGTTAAAGCATCGGCAGCGCGCTGATTCTCGATTCGCTCCAAGCGTTCCAGACGCCTGTCGAGATCCAGCGCATTTTTCAACGAATCGATCTTGTCGAGAATCTCGTAGTGCAGGTTTTCGATTGTCTTTGCCAGAGAATTGAAGCGTACATCTATGGCATCAAAGCTGGTTTTGACGGCATCGAAACCGCTATCCATTTTGCTTTCAAGAGCATCGATTCTGCTGCCCATTTTGGCTTCAAGAGCATCAACTCTGCTGTTTACAGATTCAAAACGGCTGTCCATCTTGGCTTCAAGGGCATCGATTCTGCTGCCCATCTTGATTTCAAGGGCATCGATTCTGCCATTGACTGTCTCGAAACGGCCGATCATCTTGCTTTCGAGGGCTTCGATCCTGTCATTGACCGACCCGAATTTGCTGTCGATTGCGCCGAATTGCGCGTTTACCGCACGCAGTTCTGGCGCGATAAAGTCCTGGATTGCCTGACGGACATCTTCGACGACGCTCATAAAAATATCTTGGTCCGGCTCAGATTGGCTGTCAATGGGAAAGCGGATGGATTACTCCCCAATCCCACTCGCTTTGACGATCAGCTGTTCATAGAGCCTCCACGGCAGCAGGGTGCGCAGAAGAAGCACGTGGCGAGCATCAGCACCCACCACATACCGCGGACGGGGACGAGGCGTTTTCAGAATGCGTGCGATGCAATCGGCGACGATCTGCGGGTTGGGCCGTTTCTTGCTGCCCAGCACCCGGCTGACAAGCTTTTTCATCCGATCCACATTCGGAGAAGGCAGTGTGCCCAAAGAACGCTCTGCGCCCCATTCCTTCCGCGTACTGAGCGGAATGGGTGGGAGACCAGTATCGTCTGACCTGCCATGATCCAGCACAGCCTCCTGCGCGGCTTCGCAGACTACCGCTCCGCGGGTCCAGATGCCGGTCTCAAAGGAGCCGGGCTCGACTAGCGCCACCTGAATTCCCAGCGGCAACATCTCCAGCCGCAGCGATTCCGTCCAGCCTTCGAGCGCGTGTTTCGATGCGACGTAGCTGCCAATCCCCGGAAATCCAACCCGCCCGCTGATCGACGAGACCATCACGATGTGTCCAAAGCCCTGCTGTCGCAACTGCGGCAAAAAGGCTCGTGTAACCGCCGCATAGGCAAAGAAGTTGGTGTCGAACTGTCGCCTTAACTCGGCGTCAGAAACATCGTCGCAGAATCCCGCCATGGCGAAGCCCGCATTGTTCACGATTGCATGTACTGGGCGTACGGCCATAGTCGCGGCTAAGGCCGCGATTTGTGCCGCATCGTTCACATCGAGGAGAAGAATCTCAATGCGGTCGAGCACGCCGGCTGCTCGTGCAGCTTCTTCCAACCGACTGCGCCGCTCCAGGTCGCGCATGGTGGCAATAACCCGCCAGCCGCGCTCGGCCAGCGTGACGGCAGTTAGCAGGCCAAAGCCGCTGGATGCGCCGGTGATGAGGGCGATGCGGGGCATTGGAACTCCCAAAGGAATAGTTTGTAGACGGCAAACGAACGGTCCTGTCATTCGTTCGCAAATACACTATAAGCGTCGCGGCTGGCGTGAATGATGCGCAGGATGCGTACTTCATGGTGCTTGACGCTGTAAAAGATCACGTAGTTGCTGACAGGGAAAGTATGTATATGCGGGCGCGAGACCGAATCCAGGCTCTTGCCTATAGAGGGGAACTGGGCAAATAAAGCGAACTTGCCAGTGATGGATTCGACAACGCGAGTGGCGCGAACGGCACTCTGGCTGTCTCTCGCAATGAAGAGCCAGATTTCGTCCAAATCCGATCGGGCTTGCGGCGCCAATCGGATGCGCATTACCGTTCTACAAGCCGCGCCATACCGCGCTTCTGGATGGAATCCACCAGAGTATGAAGCGACTCGACGCTGTATTCTTCGCTTTCATCTGCATCCACTGCCTGCTCGGCCAGATCCAGCGAGGAGAGCAATTCCTCACTCATCTCCCAGCTATCGACATACATGGCGAGAATGTCAGCCGCGACCTCGGCAATGGGTTGTTGCCGCTCCTCGGCAAGTGCCGTCAGGCGGCCTTGAACCTCGGCATTCAGTGGGACGAGAATTGAAGTCTGAGTCATAATCCCTCTTCTGGAACCATTATGCTCTCAAATCGCCATTTCTGATCCCTGACAACTGACAACTGATCCCTGTTCCCTGCCTTTAAATCATTTCCACTCCCCACAGATCGTGCAGGTGCAGCACGCCTTCGACGGTGTTCCCGGCATCGACCACGATCAGCGAGGTAATCTTTCGTTCTTCCAGCAGCGCCAGAGCTTTGGCGGCCAACTCGCTTGCAGCAATGGTGCGGGGATGAGCATTCATCGCCTCGCCCGCCGAGCGGCTCAGCGCGGCTCCGCCCTCGCGCTCCAGCAGGCGACGCAGATCGCCATCACTGATTACGCCGCAGAGCTTTCCCTCGCACTGCACCGTCGTCAGCCCCAGTTTCTTCGAAGACATCTCATAGATCACATCGGTCATCGCCGTCGTCGGGCTAACCACCGGCACCGCGTCTCCCTTGTGCATCAGGTCGCGCACCAGCGCCAGTCGCTTGCCCAGCTTGCCGCCGGGATGCAGTTCAGCAAAGTCATCCGCCCGGAAGCCCTTTTGCACGCTGACAGCGATGGCCAGCGCATCGCCCAGAGCCAGCATTGCAGTGGTCGAGGCCGTGGGCGCAAGATTCATCCCGCAGGCCTCGCGCTCCACCGAGCAGTCCAGCGCCACATCGCTGGCCTGAGCCAATGTCGAGGTGGGGCAGCAGCAGAGGCTGATCAGCGCGTCCCCCTTGCGCTTGAGCGTAGCCAGCAGGCGCAGAATCTCTTCCGTCTCCCCCGACGCCGACAGCGCCACCACCACATCGCCCGCCATCAGCACGCCCAGATCGCCGTGCACCGCCTCAGCCGGATGCAAAAACAGCGCCGGCGAGCCGGTGGAACTGAGTGTGGCCGCAATCTTCTGGGCGATGATCCCGCTCTTGCCCATGCCAGTGACCACCACGCGTCCGTTGCTTTCACCACAGCGCAGAATCAATTCGACAGCCCGGCCAAAGGGCTCGGCCATCGCGCCTTCCAGACGTGCTGCCAGTGCTTCCAGCGCCGCAGCTTCGGTACGCACCAGCGCGGCAGGGGTTAAGGAGGTAAGATCAGTGCTCTTTGCATTGCTCATCGGTCTTAAATGTTAACAGCCTCGTACAATGGAGCAGTGAGGTTACTTGCCATGCTGCGCAAATCTCTGCTCTTTGCTTTTGTCCTGGTGGTTTTGGCGGGAATGCCCGACAGGCCGCATTGCTCGTTGGCTGCAAAGCGGGCGTTGGACTTGCCGGATGGGAGCGTGGTCCATGCAGCGGGCCAGGAAGACTCTCTGTTGGTGGGCAAACCAGCCCCGGCCTTCACGCTGTCCGATTTGAATGGCAAGAGAATCTCGTTGGCTGATTACAAAGGCAAAGCCGTGCTCATCAATTTCTGGGCGACCTGGTGCGGTCCCTGCAAGATTGAGACGCCCTGGCTGGTTGAGTTGCAAAACCAGTATGCGGCAAAGGGATTCATTGTGCTTGGCGTCAGCGCCGACGATCTTGACGGTGGCGATGCCGTCAAAATGGCAACAGAACGCCAGCAGATCGCCCGCGTCGCACAGCAGATGCACATCCCCTATCCGGTATTGGTGGGCGGCGGCGCACTGAGCGATCTCTACGGCAATCTCGACTCACTCCCCGCATCGTTTTTTGTGAATCGCCAGGGCGTCATCGTCGCCACGGAATATGGGCTGGTCTCCAAGAGCGATATCGAAGCCAATGTGCGTAAGGCGCTGGGGGAGTAGGGGAGCGGAGTTCGTATTGTTAGCGGGGTTAGTACGTTAGCGTGGGAAGCGCAGAGGCGGAATGAAAAAGCAGATTGGCGCGGCAATTCTATTGACTGCAATGATGGCGCAGGGGCAAACGCCGCTGGCCGATGGCTGGAGCCGTTCGCTGACCAAACCTGAAGCCAAGGGCTCGGTTGAGTTTCTCTTCCCCGAGCAGGTAAACCTGCCCGCCAACAAGCCCACGACTGTCGCACTGCACTTCCGCGTCGCCCCTGGGATACACATCAACTCTCACACTCCCAAGGACGAGTTTCTTATTCCGACAGTCTTCTCCGTTCCCGAAGGTACAGGCGTTCGCCTGGAGGGCGCGACCTATCCTGCCGGCGAGGTGATTACTCTGCCGCTGGACCCCAAGGAAAAGCTCAGCGTCTACTCGGAAGAGTTCGTGATTCTGGCGCGTCTGACTGCATCTCCCGGCGACCACTTGGTGGAAGCCAGGCTGCGCTACCAGGCTTGCGACAACAACGCCTGCATGCCGCCGCGAAACCTGACGGTAGCGGTGGATGTGGTTGGAAAGACAGGGAACAGGGAGTAGGGAACAGGGAACAGTAAGGCACTGATGCATGAAATGGCCTGGCGAAAAATCGAATGAGATCAGTGTGTTGGCTTTCCACGATCAAAAAAAGTGACAATCCTCGCCTGATCCCTAGCTCTTCCCACAGCTCGCAATCGCCTTATCCAGCCATTCCGCCTCGGCGCTGAAGTCGTCCTGAAGGCGGCGCTTGATGGCCAGCAGCGAGGGCAGCAGGGCGGGATCGCCCAAAGCCATGGCGGCTTCAATGAACATCGGCGAAACCTCGGTGTCTTCGAGGGCTTCTAGCAGGGGTTGCAGGGCGCGATGATCCTTACGCCGGGCTAGTCCCATCAGAGCCTCATTGCGGGTGTCTTCGCAGTCGTCCTCGATGCGGGCCCACAGAGCATCGCGAATCTCCGCAGTGTCGGTGTCGATGAAGGTGCCCAGGCCGAAGGTAGCCCAGTCGCGGGTTTCCTGATCTTCGTCGCGCGAGAGTTCGATCAGCGTCTGGACGGCGGCGGGGTGGTTTTGCCCCGAGATGCCGTTGACTACGCCAAAACGCACTCCGGGGCTGGGATGGCCCTTCAACGAGAGCAGCAGATCCAGGCAGCGGGGATCGTCGAGGTGGCCCAGCGAAAAGGCGATGGCGGCCAGCACTTCTTCGTCCGTCTCCTTGCCCAGCATCTCGGATAATCCATCAAACGAGGCGTCGGGAAAGGTCCGGCCCGGTTTGCCCAGCTGGCCAAAGATGTGTGCGCCCACTTTGCGTTCCTTGGCGTTATCGCTGGTGCTGAGGAGGCGGGCCGCCTGCAGCACTTCGTGATCGCCGCGGTTATGCAGAATGGCGATGAACTTCCATGCTGCGTCGTCATTGGGCGCAGAAAGTGCCAGTTGTACCAGCTCCTCGGTAGAACGAGGATCGCCGTCAACTCCGGGTAGTGGGTTCCTGGCTAGGTTCATGTCGGGGTTCAGTATAGCGCCTGGCGGAAATCTCCTACCATGCCGATTGACTGGTAAAAGCAGTACAGTGCTCAACTTCGGCAACGGTGGGAGCTGCCGAGGAGGCCTTGCCCAAATTGAAATCATCAATCGGGTGCGGGTGACCCCGGTCCCGCTTTTGGGACCGGGGAGTTTTTCTTGTTCACAGCTTTACTGTACGAGCGATCCCGCCGCCTTGAGGCGGTTCACGACCCGTTCCTTGCCCAGCGCCAGCATCACGGCAAACAGGCTGGGTGCAACGCCCTGCCCGGTCAGCGCCACGCGGGAGCCATTGATCAAACCGCCGGCCTTGAGCCCCTTTTCTTCGGCAAAGCCGCGCAGCACGGCCTCCGTCGAAGCTTCGGTGAACTCCTCAGCAGCCTCATAGCGAGCGCCCAACTCCACCAGCAGCGCCGGAACGTCGCCGGTAAGGAACTTGGCCGAAGCCGCCGGATCGATCTCGAAGGCGTCGGCAAAGTAGGCGCGGAAGGCAACCGCAAAGTCGGTCAGGTTGCGGGCGCGGGGCTTGAGCAGATCGATCGCCTGCAAAATCTCCGCCTCGCTGCGCGTCGACGTGAAGCTGGCGCGCTCCCACTCCTCCGCAACCAGCGGCCGCAGAGCCTCAGCCGGGTAGGCGCGGATGTACTCGGTGTTGAACCAGGCCAGCTTGTCGTTGTCGAAGACGGCGTTGGACTTGGAGATGCCGCCCAATCCGAAAAGCTGAATCAGCTCTTCCGAGCTGAAAACCTCGCGATCCTTGCCGTTGGCGTCCTTGATGCCGCCGGGAGTCCAACCAAGCAGAGAAAGGAAATTGCGGAAGGCTTCCGGCACAATGCCCATCTGCTTGTAGGCAATGACGCTGGTTGCGCCGTGGCGCTTCGAGAGCCGGGTTTTGTCGGGTCCGAGAATCAGCGGCACGTGGGCAAAGATCGGCAGCTTGGCGCCCAGGGCGCGGTATTGCAGAACCTGCTTGGGAGTGTTGGAAATATGGTCCGCGCCGCGGATGATGTGCGTCAGGCGCATGTCGATGTCGTCCGCCACCACGCTCAGGTGATAGGTCGGAATTCCATCGGAGCGCAGCAGGACGAAGTCCTCGATCTCCGCGTTCTGGAACTCGATCTTGCCGCAGACAGCGTCGTCAAAGCTGGTGCTACCGCCCTCGGGGACGGAGAAGCGGATGGCGGCCTTTTCCCCTGCGGCGATGCGGGCCTGAGCCTCGGCTGCGGGAATCTGGCGGCAGCGGCGGTCGTACATCGGCGGCCGGCCGGCTGCGGTAGCTTCCTGACGGCGCTGTTCCAGTTCTTCTTTGGTGCAAAAGCAGGGATAGGCGTGGCCGGCTGCGATGATCTTCTCTGCCGTCGCCTTGTAGAGATCGAGCCGCTGCGACTGGTAGAACGGGCCCTCGTCCCAGTTCAGCCCCAGCCAGCGCATTCCTTCCAGAATGCCCTCGACCATGGCCTCCGAGGAGCGCTCGAAGTCGGTGTCTTCGATGCGCAGAATGAGGGTTCCGCCGAAGTGGCGGGCAAAAAGCCAGTTAAACAGGGCAGTGCGCGCCCCGCCTACGTGCAGGTAGCCGGTAGGCGAGGGCGCAAAACGGACGCGGGGTGTTTCAGAAATCATAGGTTCAGTAGGCATCGTTGAAGGTCTTCTTCCTCTTCGATGCTACCAGTTTAGAGCGGGGCCAGAATAACTATACCCAGGGCGGTTCTCTCGCAGGCCGTCACTCGCTGCTGCTCGTGCCGGCTTGAGAGTGAGGCATCAAGGAACACCCATTCTGGACCCGCTTTAGGCCTGGGCAGGTGGCTGAGGCGGTGGCTGTGGAGGAAAGACCGGCGGCACATACTGGGCCTCTGGCACCGGCATGACGTTCCATTCTGCAAAGGCCAGGAAGTAGTACAAGAACAACGTTCCAAGAGGAATGATGTTGATCAGGGAGAGCCAGGGTGAGAATCCCGCCTTCTTCAAGATGAACCAGAAGGGTACGATGACGATCGTCAAGCCGATCGCGATCAGGATTGGAATCAAAGCGAGAATAGTCATCGCCAGCCGCTGAATGGCGGCCGGATCCATCCCGCTTTGCATAAACATTGCCAGAAAATGCATAGACAACACTCCAGAATCAAGATAACAACTCGCAGCAACGGTAAAGCCTAGGGGCGCTTTCTGCAATCGGTTTTTCTCTTTGCTGGATGCGTGCTTGGGAGTGGTCTGAATTCGCCGCTCGAAATCTCCTTGACCAACTTGACCAAATCCAAAAACCGGCCCACAATTCGAGACAAGGAGGGCTCTTTCATGGCCAGCACGCAAGTCAATCTCTACGAAGCGAAGACGCAGCTCTCCAGCCTGGTTGACCGGGCCGCGCACGGCGAAGTGATCATCATTGCCAAGGCTGGTAAGCCGATGGCGAAGCTGACCTCAATGATTGAGGATGTGGGTGAGCCGCAGCCATTGCGCAAATTTGGTCAGAATGTGCTGGGAATTACCTTTCATTCCGACGACTGGGAGAAGGACATTCCACTGGAATACTTTCAGGATGAAGGGAAGGAGAACCCTTTTGGTGCTGAAATGGCCGAGGCAGGGCAACCATGACAGCGCCGGCGTTGTTGCTCGATTCCAACGTCGTGGTTTGGTTGGACCAGAAGCCTGAACGGATACCAGCACACGTACTGAAACAGCTCGAAATTGCGCCGGCAGTCTACGTGAGCGCTGTGACCGCCTGGGAACTAGGCATCAAACAATCGCTGGGCGAACTAACCCTGCGGCAATCGGTCTCCGAGATGGTTCGAACGTACCACATGATGGAATTGCCGGTCAGCATCCAGCATGGAGAAGCGGTTCAGCATCTGCCCCTGCATCATCGCGATCCGTTTGACCGCATGTTGATAGCGCAGGCCCGTGTCGAGGGAATGATTCTGGTCACGAGCGACCGACACCTGATCCATTACAGCGTGCCGATACTGCTGGTTTGAGGTGAGATTCAAGTTTCTTCGTGTCTGTTGACTTGGTTCAAGGCGTGTAGTGGAAGGCGGTATTGTGAATTCCGGCTTCCCACCCTTGCGACGGAATACATCGCAAGGATGGGGCACGGCGCATATCGGGCAGGGAGGCAGTCGCACTGACAACTGAAAACTGACAACTGAGAACTAATAACTGTTCCCTGATCCCTGGTCCCTTACGTAATATCTTCCGTATCGTAGAGCGGATCGCCTCCGCCGCGCTTGCTGACGCCATGGACGCTGGCCAGCAGGTCTTCGACGACATCTTCAAGCTGGCGCTGGCTCTCGATCACGGCGCTCATGCTCTTTTCGCAGTCGTCCACCTGAATGCGTTCGACCAGCGCGATGGCGTGGCATTGGGCGACGTGGTCCAGGTTGAGACCTTCGGGAGTTTTAGCCTTGATGCTGACGCGGTTCATAGTAACGCCCAGCAGGTCGGCGAGGTGGGCGCGCATCTCCCCGGCAATGGGCGAAATCTTGGGCTGGGCCAGGATCAGCGTGGTGTCCAGATTGACCAGTTGGAAACCGGCGTGGCTCAGTTCTTCCAGTGCCAGGTTGAGGAAGATGGCTGAGTCGGCGTCTTTCCAGCGCGGTTCACTGGGAGGGAAGAAGGTTCCAATATCGCCGGCGGCGATGGCTCCCAGAATGGCGTCGGTCACGGCATGCAGCAGCACGTCGCCGTCGGAGTGGCCAGCCAGGCCCTCGGGGTGGTCAAAGGAGAGTCCGCCGATGCGCAGTGGCACGCCCGGTTTGAAGACGTGTGAGTCGTAGCCGAATCCGATGCGTGTATCCATATTCGTTGCGCCCGTCCCTTAAACTGATTCTCAAGCAATATCTTGCCTAATTGCAAGCACCTGCGGTGCGGCAGCCGCCGCTTACGCGGCAAGAGAGTCCAAATAATCCAAAATCTCCGCTCCGCGCCTTTTTTCTAGGCGCGGTCCAGCCGAAGGCAGTTGGCCCCACCGCAGGTGGCGTGGTCCAGCCGAAGGCAGTTGGCCCCACCGCAGGTGGCGTGGTCCAGCCGAAGGCGGTTGGCCCCACCGCAGGTGGCGCGGTCCAGCCGAAGGCGGTTGGCCCCACCGCAGGTGGCGCGGTCCAGCCGAAGGCGGTTGGCCCCACCGCAGGTGGCGCGGTCCAGCCGAAGGCGGTTGGCCCCACCGCAGGTGGCCGAAGGCTTCCGCCGCACCGCAGGTGCCTATTGGCCGCGCCGCTGGCTTAAATAGAACTCGGCCAGCGCCAAATCGCCGGGCTGGGTAATCTTCAGGTTGACCGCGGAACCGGGGACGACCGCAACCGGTTGGCCGGCGCGTTCCACGACCGAGGCCTCGTCGGTGCCAACAAATCCGTCGGCAGTTGCTTCTGCAAAGGCATTTTGCAGCAATCCGTAGCGGAATCCCTGCGGAGTCTGCGCCAGCACCACGAACTCCCGGGGGATGGTCGAGGTGATCAGCGCGCCATGGGCAGTGCGTTCCACTTGCTTGATAGTGTCGACGGCGGGCAGGCCGACGATGGCCGCGCCATGGGTTACCACCGCATCAATAGTGCGGTCGATGGTGGCTGGGTCAATCAGCGGACGCACCGCATCGTGGACCAGCACGATATCGTCGTCATCGGCGGGCAGGGCGGCCAGGGCGCTGAGAACCGATTCCTGCCGGTTGCTGCCGCCTTCGACCACCTGCACCTTGCCGGCAAAGCCGAACTCGGCGACCTGTGCTTCCAGCCGTTCCATCTCCGACTTGCGCACCGCAACGTAGATGGCGGTGATGCGGGGAACGGCGGCAAAGGCGCGCAGCGAATGGATCAGGATCGGCACGCCGTCCAGAGCGAGAAACTGTTTGGGCTGGGGTCCGGCCATCCGGGTTCCCAGTCCCGCAGCGGGGAGAATCGCAAATACCTGCATAACTCGCAGAGTATAGCAGGCAACGGGTAGTGCGCACGCGGGAAGGCGCGCGGGAGAAACTTTTTGTTCCGTTGGGGTAACGGCGCGCTGATGCGGCTCATTCTGGTGCCCGGTGAGGAGGCTGAAATCTGGAAAGGCAGGGTGTATATTCGCAGGTAACCTACAAAGAAAGACCATAGTGTAAAATCCGCAAGCTTAATCCTGTTGTGAGCGAATATGATATTGCCATGCGTCGCGGTAAACCTTCTTTTTTTTCTCTTGATACTGCTCTTTTGAAACCCGGTATGCGCTTGGCTGTGGGTCTCTCCGGTGGGGCCGACTCGGTTGCGTTGTTGCGCTCACTGGCCGAGCAGAACGTGGAACTAGGGCTGGTGCTCAGCGTTGCCCACCTGCATCATGGCCTGCGCGGCGCGGAAGCCGATGGCGATATGGAGTTTGCCCGCCAGTTGGCTCTGGAACTGGGGCTACCCTTTCATTCGGAACGAGTTGACGTCAGAACGGCGGCCCAGGCCAATCGCGAAAAGGCCAAGCCGTCGGAGTCCGTCGAGGAAGCTGCACGGCGCCTGCGCTATGGCTGGTTTCGCCAACTGATGGCCTCCGGTGAGGTGGATGCCGTGGCTACAGCGCACACTCAGGACGATCAGGCGGAGACAGTCTGCGGCAAATTCCTGCGTGGCGCTTGGACCGAAGGCCTCAGTGGAATTCATCCCGTGGTGCAATTTCCCGAAGGGAAAATCCTGCGTCCCCTCCTTCAGGCTGCACGGGCTCAGGTAGAGGAGTATCTGCGGGCGCTGGGCCAGAACTGGCGTGAGGATTCCTCGAACCTCGATTTGGTCTATACCCGCAACCGGATTCGCCGTGAGCTCTTGCCGCTGTTGGAGAACTGGAACCCCCAACTGCGCGAGCACCTGGCGCAGATGGCAGAACTGGCTCGCGACGAGGAGAGTTGGTGGCAGGCGCAGTTGGCTTGGCTTGCCCCACAGCTTATCTTGCCGGGAACCCCGGTGCGCGGCGGCGGCCGATCGGGCGGTGATGGTGTTGCCATCGATGTGACCAAGCTCGCGGAACAACCTCCGGCGTTGCAACGGCGTCTCTTGCGTCATGCCGCAGGGCAACTGGGCGCTGCGCTGGACTTTGTCGCTACCGAAGATCTGCGCAGGCTGGCGCTGTCTGGCCGGGCCGGGCAGAAGCGTGAACTGGCCGGCAGTCTGCACGCCGAACGCACACATCGCGAGCTGCGCTTGCGGTTGCAACTGTCTGGTGTTGCAACTGAAGAGGATGCGCTGGAGGAGTTTGCCGCGCCGATCCCGGGCGAGATCGAGGGCTTTGGCTTTCGCTTGCGCATCGCTTCGCTGTTCTCGGATCGTGCTCGTGGCACGGCAATCCTGCGCAACTGGAGGGCGGGAGACCGGGTGCAACTACGCTACTCCAGCGGTCCCAAGCGGGTGAAAGAGGTTCTGGAACGCCTGCAGGTGAGCGGATCGGATCGGACCCAGTGGCCAGTGCTGGAAGTTGGCGGCAGGATTGTCTGGATGCAAGGGGTGGACGTCGAGCCGGTGTCAGGGATTTCGGTGACGGTGGCTTCCTGAGCGAAGCGAAGAGGCTGCTTTTTTCTGCAAAGGCCTTTACCGCTGTTTCCGACCCATGGGGTGATGAAACCGTAATGCTCCCGCCTCCGCTAACTTGCGAATCTGCTCATCTTGGCTCTGCGCAGGAGCACTTAAAGCGCCTACTCTGCTCAGGAGACCGGCATTTATAAAATGGTCGAGCCAATGAGCCGGCCTACAGTTTGCACTTGCCGCCTTTCTCTTCAGTGCGCTTTTCTACGAAAAATGCGACCTTCAGAGTACAATCGGAGTAACTGCTCATCCAAGCGGACGGGTTGTTGTGTCTGCGGGCTCTGATCTTTTGGAACCTGCGAGCAGCGAACAGCGTCTAAAGGTGAGGGGTAGGGTGGCGCAAGCTGTTTCGGCATCCTCCCCACGAAAAGAGGAATCCTGGTGAATTCGACCGTTAAAACGATCGTGTTTTGGGCCTTTATACTGATCTGCCTCGTGTTGTTGGGAGGCGTAGTGCAGAAGAGCACTAGCGTGGGCAAGGATAAAGAGATCGCCTACTCGGACCTGGTCAATGAGGTCAAGCAGGGGCAGGTCCTTGATGCCGAAATCCAGGGCGCTGATCTGCACGGCCATCTCAAGGCCACGCCCAAGGATCAGTTTCATACCCATGTCGGCGATCACTACGAGCTTTTGGAAGCGGCCTTTCTCGCCTGCGATCCCTCGCAGACTCACTTCTCCAAGAAGGAGCAGAGCAGCAACTTTCCGCTGCAACTGCTGATCAATATCGGTCCCTTTGTCCTGCTGATCGCCATCTGGTTCTTCATGCTGCGGCAGATGCAGAGTGGCGGCAACAAGGCTCTGTCCTTTGGCAAGAGCCGCGCCCGCCTGCTCTCCATGCAGCAGAAAAAGGTCACCTTCAAGGATGTGGCCGGCGTGGACGAGGCCAAGGAAGAGCTGAAGGAGATCATCGAATACCTGCGGGAACCGCAGCGTTTTCAGAAGCTGGGTGGTCGAATTCCCAAGGGCGTCCTGCTTGTCGGACCTCCGGGAACCGGCAAGACTTTGCTGGCCCGTGCCGTGGCCGGTGAGGCCAACGTGCCCTTCTTCTCCATCTCCGGTTCGGACTTTGTTGAGATGTTCGTGGGCGTGGGCGCAAGCCGCGTGCGCGACCTCTTTGAACAGGGCAAGAAGAACGCTCCTTGCATCATCTTCATCGACGAAATCGACGCCGTGGGACGCCATCGTGGCGCGGGCCTGGGCGGCGGACACGACGAGCGTGAGCAGACCCTCAATCAGTTGCTGGTCGAGATGGACGGCTTCGAGTCCAACGACGGCGTGATTCTGGTGGCCGCCACCAACCGTCCCGACGTGCTCGATCCCGCCCTGCTGCGCCCCGGCCGCTTTGACCGCCGCGTCGTCGTGGGACTGCCCGACATTCGCGGTCGCGAGGAAGTGCTTCGCGTCCATGTGAAGAAGGTTCCCATCGCCGACGACGTCAATCTGAACGTACTGGCTCGCGGAACACCCGGCTTCAGCGGCGCCGATCTGGCCAACATGGTCAACGAGGCCGCTCTCAACGCTGCTCGCTTGAACCGCAAGCAGGTCACCATGTACGACTGCGAAGTGGCCAAGGACAAGGTCCTGATGGGCGCCGAGCGCAAGTCCATGCTGTTGACCGACGAAGAGAAGCGCAATACCGCCTATCACGAGGGCGGACATGCCCTGGTCTCCTTCATGCGTGGCGATTCCGATCCAATTCACAAGGTGACCATCATTCCTCGCGGCATGGCTTTGGGCGTCACCGTCTACCTGCCCGACGACCGGCACGGCTACTCGCGCTCCTATCTGGAGACGCGCCTGGCTACGCTCTACGGCGGCCGGGTGGCCGAGGAGATATTCCTCCACGAAATGACCACCGGCGCAGGGAACGACATTGAGCGGGCTACCGAGTTGGCGCGTTCGATGGTCTGCGAGTACGGCATGAGCCGCCTCGGTCCGTTGACCTTTGGCAAGAAGGAAGAGCAGATCTTCCTCGGCCGCGAGATCGCCCAGCACCGCGACTTCAGCGAGGAGACGGCCCGCCAGATCGATCTGGAAGTCCGCCGCCTCATTGACGAAGCCTATCAGTCGGCGCACACCATCATCGAGAACAACCAGGAGCCCATGCATCGCATCGCCGCGGCTCTGTTAGAGCGCGAGACCATCGACGCCGAAGAAGTGAAGATGCTGATCGAGGGCAGGGAACTGCCTCCGATGCGTTCGGTGTTGGCTACTCCCTCGGATACCGGGGGCGACAACGGTCAGCAGGTGCTCAAGCCGGAAACCCGCGGCAGCGGCAACTTCCCGGAAAGCTCCCCCTCCCCTGCCTAACCACCACCTGCGGTGGGGCAGACGCGGCTGCGCCGCCTTGTGCTTCGCTTATCGCAGAGAATCAACACACCAAGAATGGGCCACTCCGATGGAGTGGCCCTTCTTGCGTGTGAATATCAATGTGAAATGGGGCGCATAAGGCGTCTGATAGAATTGCTTGATCTTGAGTATTCATAGAATGTATGTATATGAATGCACATGACATAAAACCCCATTGCAAAAAACTACCCGCGGCAGTTGGCGGCGTCTTGTAAATAGGCAGATTCGACAATCTCAAGGAGATATCCCATCAAACACAACCTTTACTCCAAATTCGCAATCCTACTTTTCAGCACAGTGGTGTTTCTCTTCGCTGGTTGCAACGGCAGCAGCAGTAGTTCCAGCGCGTCTACCCCAACCAATTTGGCAGGCAACTGGACGTTAACAACAGCTTCGACCCAGGGGCACGGCAATACCTCCAGCACGGCAACCGTGACGCAGACTGGCGTAGGCCTGGGCGTGAATGGTACGACGACTCTTAGCTCCGTTGCCGGAAGCATCTCTATTACTCAGTCCGGCACGGCGCTTACTGGCACGATCACAAACTTGCTCACCAAAACCAGCTACAACTTCACGGGCACTCTGTCCGGCAGCAACTTCACCATCAATGGGTCAATCCCTTGCGGCAGCACAACACATACCACCAGCATCACTGGAACGATCACTTCCATTAGCGCACAAGGGGCGTATGTGTTTGCGAATGGTTCGGGTTGTTATGGCACGGCGGATGCCGGGACGATTACCGCTACGAAATAATAGCGGCAATGCGCAATATTGGCATGCAGGAACCAAATCGTAGGCTTTTTGCATTCATGAAGCGTGGCAGGACAAGATGGGCCACTCCGATGGGTTGGTCCATCTTGCGTCTGAAGAGCAATGTGAAATGGGGCTGTTTGCTGAGTTCAGGCGAATGCAGGTTCCTTCTTGCGAGTCTTGCTCAGGACAGGCACACTTGCAGGTTTTAACCCTCTGGGCTTGACGAGCTTCACCTGCGCTTCCAGATTCAACTTGCCGGCAAACTGGATCAGTTTTCCAACCCTGAACCGCGAAACCTTGCCGTTGAGCAGATTACTCACGTCTGGCTGATGAATGCTCAATGCTGCTCCAAGTTCCTGCTGCGAAAGGCCTAGCCCCTTGATGTGTTTCAGGAGGTCACGGTAAATCTCCGCTTTGACCTTGATCTCCAGCGCATCGGAGGGGCTAAAACCGAGATCATCGAGAACGCTGCCTCGTGTCAGGTGGGGTGCTTTTTCCTCGCTGCCTTTGCTTTTCATCTCGTTGCTCCTCACGTAACCGCTTCTGAACCTGTTTCCACCGCTGCACGGCGGTGTCGATCTCTCGCGTTTCCGTTTTGTTCGTCTTCTTCTCAAAACAGTGCAGCACGTAGATCGTGTCTTTGACGCGGGCCAGATAAATCAACCGGTACCAGGTCCGTTCATCGCCATCTTTGAGTTCGTAGACCCCCGGCGCGATGGACTGCATGGGGCGAACTGGCAGTGTGGACAGTCTGCCCTCCTGCATCTCGCTCAGAGCGACTCCAAAATCTTCGCGAATGTTCTTGGGCCAACTCCGCACTACGGCACGGGAATCTCCCTCCCAGGAAAGCACCGCGAATAGCGACTTGGTTCCTGTCACCACTTCGCAAGTATAGCAGTAGTTCTATATGTTGGCGACAATGATGGCCCGCTTCGACTCTTCGCAAAAGAAAATCCCCAAACCCATTTCATTGCTGTGCGAGCCAATGAAATGGGTTTGGGGATTTTTACGTTGGATGCGCCAGAAGGGGTTAGAAGATTCTGTAGCTGATGCCCGAGCTAATGCCGTAGGGGAACAGGTTGCCGCTGGTGTTGGTGACCTTCCACTCCTGGTACTCAAAGTCGGCGGCGCGCCAGGTGATGTGTTTGCTGAGGCGGTAGTCGATGCCTCCGCCAAAGGCATAGGTCGAGGAGCGGCCATTGAGAAAGCTGCCGCTGCTCATGCCGATCATCGCCTTGACGTAAGGGGTGGCCCGGCCAAAGCGGCGAATGGGCAGGCGTGGGCCAATCAGGTAGCTATTCTCGTTGATGTTGTTGTACTCGTTGTAGTTGAGCCAGTGGCCTTCGCCTTCAAGCTGAATCCAGCGATTGATCTTGAAGTCCACGAAAGCTCCCATGCCGTAGAGGCGGTTGGGGCTGGTCTCAGCGATACCATAGCCGGCGTAATCGGGCTGGAAGGCCGATGCCAGCACGCCTACGCTGAGGGAGTTGCGTCCCGCGGTGGCGGAGTAGACCGATTGCGCGCTGGCGCCGAGAACCGTCAGTGCGAGGCTAAGGAGAACAAGAGCTGTACGTTTCATGGGCACTCTTTACGTTCCGATTCTAGAGCTGGACCAGAAATCAGTATCTATGCGGACCTTTTCCGCTGTCGCCGCTTGTGGGTGGCTGCGTCGACTTGAGTATAAAGGCTCCAGATACTGAGGTCCCGGTTTTGTTCTAGCGAAGCGGAGCGCCGGCGGTTTTACTGGACTGCGGGCGCTCAGGCAGAAGTCGATGGCCGGAAAGTTCAAAAAGAAAATCCGGCCACAGAAGTGCAATTCTACTGCGCGGGCGCAGCGGTTGCCGAGGGCTGCTGGGGCTCGCTGGGTGCTGCTGCGGGCGGAGTGGCCGGTGGCGGAGCGGTTTCAGGCTGCGCTGCCGGAGCCGGTGCAGCCGCCGGCGACGCTCCCGGCGCTGCTGGAACCGCATCTGGAACCGGCGGTGCCGGGTTCAGCTTGCTGGCGTCGTAGCGTTGCAGCTTGAAGTAGATCGGCGTCACCTCCAGCGGCATCTTGTCGCGGGGGTTCATCGGCGCATAACGCTTTGCGTTCAGCATGTGGATCTTGTCGTCCCAGGGATCGGTCTTCAGCCAGCTGCCAATCGGCAGGGCCGGAGTCTGAGCCAGGTCGTCCCAATTGATCTTGGGAGCGGTGTGGGCCAATTCACCCATCCACGGAGTGCCGTCCTTCTTGAGCAGCGAGTCGCCCAGCTTGGGGGTGTTCAGAGCCTTGAGCACCTTGCCCCGCTCCGCCAACTGCTCCCAATAGAGACCGGCAGTGGGCAGCTTGTCTTTGTACATCGAGGCTTGCAGGTACTGCATGGCGCGCTTGGCGGCGTCGGTGTTGTCGTGGTCCGAGTGGTACATGTCGATACGCTGGAACGAGGCCTCATCCGGGAAGAGCAGCCGGTCGTTGAAGGCGTAGCGGGTGTCGATGTGGTGGCCCATGACGATGTGCGCCAGTTCCATGGCGATCACGGAAGCGATGGCTTCTTCATTGGGCAAAGTATCAATAAGACCCTTGCTGACCAGGATGGTGTTGCCGACGGTGGTGGTTTCCACGGTGTCGGAGAGCAGCAGGCGGCAGTGCACCGGGTCGGTAAAGGCCAGGTTGTTGGGCACGGCCAGATTGACGACAATCTGCTCCAGTACCGAATCCTCAAATCCGCCCTGATTCAGAGGCGCAACCAAGCCGGCCTCGACCAGACGATCGATGACGTTGTTTTCAGCCTGAGTGACCCAGGCGCGGGAGGCTTGCAGCGGGCCCACATCCTGGGCGTCGTCGCTCTTGTCCACTGCGTCATCCACCTTGACGCTGACATTCTCACTCTCCCGGGTAGGCAGCTTCAGCGAGTAACCCCAGAAGCGCGTCTGCGCCTTCAGGCCCACCGACTTGTCACCCTCGATACGCTCCGTCTCTTCGACGTAGACCTCGACCGGCAGCCAGATATTGGGCTGCACGTTCATGCGCCAACTGTCGAAGTGGAAGTAGAGCTTGGACGAGTCCTCGATGCTGGGATGGGTAAACGCGCCATTGAAGCGAACGACGTTGCCGTCCTGATCTTCGACCCAGATGCGGCCATAGAAGCGGCCGAAGTCCTTGACTTTCAGGTTGGGATGCACGTCATAGACCCAGGTACGCACCGAACCCAGAAACTCGCGCCGCACGTAGCTAAAGACGTAGTGCTGGCGATCAAAGCTCTTGGGGTCCAGGAACATCATCTCGGTAAAGCCGAGAGGATTGGTGGTGACATGCTTCTCCAGATGCAGCGCCTTGGAGATGCCGGTGACCGACGCAATCGAATTCTTGAAGAAACCTTTCCCCTTGGCTGGGGTTCGCGGCGTGTAGGTCCGGTCGAAGAAACCCTTGCTGAAGTCGATCCGGCTGAGCATGTACTCATCCTGAATCGGCACCTGATAGAGCTTGATGTCGGGTTTGGTGTTCTGTATGTAGGTCTCCACCAGTGGCGTGCGCTGCTGAATGTTCTTGATCAGGACCTTCTCGCGAACGATGGCCTTGTCGACCAGTGCCGACTGGGCCGGCGTCAACTGGTGGGCCTGCTCGTATTTAGGCTGCTTCCTGGCATACGCGCAGCCCACGCCGAGGGTCAAGATCAGGAAGGTGAGGGAGATCTTCCGAAACGTCATTATCAAGCTCCTGGGAATAAGTTCTTCTCGTCTTCCTCTGGCCGCCTGGTCGGTTCCCTGTAGCGCGGCTGAGTTTTTTAAAACAAAATCTGGGGTTTCACCGTTGCGAGAATCTTACAGTGTGGCTCCCGGCTTAAGAAAGAGCCACTTTGCACGATCGGTCTCGATTTCGGGCCTGAAATTACAGTTGTTTCAGGGGCGTTAGGATGCTACGCCAACTGAAAAGTGATGGTGATGTTGGTGGTCAAATCCACAGCCTGCCCGTTTTGAGTGGCGGGGCGGAAGCGGATCTGCTGTGCTACGCGGCGGGCTTCTTCATCCAAACCATGACCCAGCCCATGCACAACGCCCAAAACCTGCACCTGGCCGGAAGCGGTAAACTTCACGCGCAGGATCACATCCCCCTGCACCTTCAACTGCCGAGCTTCGTCGGTGTACTGCGCCGGGGGCTTGGAGAGCAATTCCAGGTTGGTCATTGCCGGTGCCGCGCTGGTCATCATGACCGCCGCTGCCGCCGTCTGCCTGGGAATGCCCGTGGAGCCCACCTTGCCCATGCTGGCAGTGCCGGCAGAGGTCGCTCCGGGAATACCGGCGGAGGCCACTTTACCTACCATCCCGGCATTGGAACCGGATTTCAAGCCATTGCCGATGCCCGCAGAGCCAACCACGCCATGGGGCGCAACCGCGGGGCCATTCATGTTGCCATACATGTTGCCGATAGCGGCAACCGTTGCCGGCCGTGTGGCGTTGGGATTGGGGGTGACGCCAAAGGTCTGGCCCAGATGCACCGGGGCCGTCGAGGGTTTCAGGTGATTGTCCTGTGCGGGCATGGCCGCGGTCAGGGCCGCCTTGGGCTGCGGCGCCAGGATGATGGTGGGCTTGGCTGCCTTGAGCACCGGCGTATTCAGCTTGGCTTCCATCTGGATAGGCTTGTCGGGCTTGGGCTCCAGCTTGGGCATCAGGATCTTGGGCTCTTCCAGCTTGATCTCGGGCAATTTAGGAGGATCGGGCAGCTTGGGTGGCTCAATCTTGATCTTGGGCGGCGGCGGCGGCTGGTTAGGCACGATCAACGTGGTCTGCTCATACATGTGCTGGATCAGCTTGGGCTTGAGCACCAGGCTGAGAATCAGGACCAGGGCCAGAATGCTGCCGTTGACGATCATGCTGGTGATAAACGATGCGGAGCGTCCTTCGGGTTCAGGCAATAAGCCGAAACTGCTTCTTCCAGGATATTGATTCGTCGGCATCTCTCTCAGTCCTCTTCAATGGCCGCGGCAATGCGCTGCGAAAGCGGGAAAGGCAGCGCGGTGAAGTCGATTCGCGCGGCGAATGAGTCAATTTTAGCGTTGACGTTCAGCATGGCATGCTCTATGCATCGGCAGAAGGTGGAAAATCCGTAGTCCAATCCGCACACTTCGCTCCCTGGACGGGTCGATAGAGTTGGCCATGTAAAGAGCTGGTCAATCTCCATTGCCTGTCCGGAGGCCGAAAGCCAGCCAAACAAAGAACGACACAAACCCCTGCGACCGCTGCGCCGCTGTACTCGACACGAATAGGGTAACTCTAAGAGCCCGGACACAGTTACACTCCAATTCTTCATGTCCAAGGCAATAGCACAGCAAAAAACATCATTCCGTCCACACTGCGGAAGAGTAATTCATCCTTCCGCGGCTGAAAAGGGATTTCGTTCCACATGCTGACGCAATTGTGTCAGCCCAACTTTCAACCGGGAGGCCAGCCGTCTGCGACGGTCTCATTTTCGGGCACACCACAGCTCACCCTGCTTACTGTAATAGACTCTCATTGAAGGAAAGCGTTTGAGAGAGGTGGAAAAAATAATGAAGATCTTGGTAACGGGTGGCGCGGGATACATCGGCGGCACGGTAGCCGGTTTGCTGGCGCAGAAGGGCCACCAGGCGGTGGTGTTTGACAATCTAAGCCACGGCAAACGGGAGTTGCTGCCCGCGGGCGTGGAATTTGTGGAAGGTGAGTTGTCGGACCGAGGCGCAATTGAAAACCTTTTCATTGCGGCCAAAGACGCAGGAAACCCCTTCACCGGCGTACTCCACTTCGCTGCCCTCATCGAAGCCGGCGAATCCATGGTCCAGCCCGAAATCTTCTTCCGTAACAACACCGCTTCCACGCTCTCCCTGCTGGAAGCCATTCTGGCCCACGGCCCCAAACGCGTCGTCTTCTCCTCCACCGCCGCCGTCTACGGCGAGCCCGAGGTGACCCCGATCCGCGAGGACGCCAGGCTCCAGCCCACCAACGCCTATGGCGAGTCCAAGCTGCTGGTTGAGCACATGCTGCGCTGGTTCAACCAGATCCACGGTCTGCGCTACGCCTCGCTGCGCTACTTCAACGTGGCTGGAGCTCCCGAAGGCCCCGACGGCATCACCCGCGGCGAAGCGCACGAGCCCGAGTCGCACCTGATTCCTCTGGTTCTGGATGTTGCTCTGGGCCGCAGAAAGTCCATCAAAATCTTCGGTGAAGATTACCCCACTGCCGATGGAACCTGCATCCGCGACTATATTCACGTCGCCGATCTGGCTGACGCCCACCTGCTGGCCCTCGACGCCCTGGAGACCAAAGACCGCCTGATCTACAACCTGGGCAACGGACAGGGCTTCAGCGTGCGCGAAGTGATCGAATCCGCCCGCCGCGTCACCGGCCACCCCATCCCCGCCGACCTTTGCCCCCGCCGTCCCGGCGATCCCGCCGTACTCATCGCCAGCTCCGAAAAAGCCATTGCCGAGCTGGGCTGGCAGCCCAAGTACACCCAACTGGACGAGATCATCCGCACCGCCTGGGTCTGGCATCAGAAGCGGTATGTGAAGTAGGGGGATTTGGTCAAGTAAGGGAATCTGGTCGCAGAACCGTCCTGCAGGGACGGCATGAAAGTAGCCCGGGGTGGAGCGCAACGCAACCCCGGGTTAGCATCCCCATACACCGTGGCCGCCCCGCAGGGCCTGCCTGAAAAAATTGCCGTGCTTGCTGGAATTGCTATATTGTTGCTTCCAAGCTGACTTCTGATAGCTACTACATACCAAACGGGAAATAGATTGAGGATGTCTGTCATGGCTGGAATCTGCCGCAAAGTTGCTGGTCTGCTAAGAAAACATCCGATTCTCTGGTTGCCCTATTTGGCTGCCGACCTACTCTCGATAGGTCTTTGGCAATTACGAGGTCTAGCGCAAAAAAACATCATCCATTGGTTTACTACGGTCAATTCCGTTTTGGGTGGCAATGTTTCAATGCCTCTGCACGACAATGCCGCATTGACCAGAGGTTTTATCGCATATCTTCCTATTGGGATCACCACAATCGTAACCGTTGTGTGCCTATTCGTTGCCGCACTTGTGGCAACCGCCGCTATGGTGGTGGCTATCGAACGAGGACAGACGCCAGATGGGAAAACAATTCTGGTATCCCTCGCAGCGGATTGGCGAATGATGTTTTTGTTCGCTCTCAGGTTTTTGATCACTTTTGCAGTTTTTGTTGGTGGGCTAATTGCTCTTATTTTTTATCTGCTTTTTTTGACGCACCGCCAGGACCAGCTTACTTCTTTTTGGCTGCAGGCCGGAGTTCTATCGGTAGGAGTGGGACTCTCATCTTGGTTGGTGATGCCGTCAGCAATTTGCCTGCTGGTGGGAGAAGCTGCGGTTCCGGTATCAACTAGGGTTAGATATCAGGGAGCAATGTTGGCGGCACTAACAGCGGAGGCAGGAGCGGTAATCGGATTCTTCGAGCCGAAGTTGGAAGCGTCCATGTTGTTCGGTTCGCAATGGGAGATCACGGCGCTCCACGTCTTCAACTCGGTCATCGCGAACGCACCGGACGTGGTGCTCTTTGTTGGGCTTGCTCTGCTTGCAATTGGGCTGTCTCAAGAAAACGACACCAAAGAAGGATTCAAAATCGATGGGCTATTGTGGCGCTTGATGCCATTGCACTTTGGCAGAAATACAGAGCCGCCACAGATAGAGGATTAAGCCCGAATTATTGGTTGTCTATACATCTGGTCAGCTATACGCGCACCTTGGCCGTCCAGCAAGGTCGGCCTTAAAAGTCGCGCATGTTCTACGCAATGGAACCCGCATTCCGTCCCTGCGGGACGTACGAGATTTTGAGGTATTAGAACCCGGGGTTGCGCTTCGCCCCGGGCTACTTTCGTACCCTCCCTGCGGGAGGGCAATGCACCGATGCCAGCCTATCCTTGAATTTAGCGCCGATTTTATCGCGATAAAATCTTACTTTCAGTCTATCAAAACCGTGCTAATATGTAACTGATTTTAGTTGCAGAGGGGCGGCATTCTTTGTCCAAACTGCAAAAAGCGATAGCACGGCTTCTCGCGAAACCCGCTGACTATACGTGGGAGGAGTTGCTGTCGCTGATGGCCGCATTGGGCTATGAACTTCGTACCTCTGGCGGCTCTGGGCGCAAATTTTATGACCCCGTTAGCAAGGCATTGTTCTTTCTTCACGAACCGCATCCGGGCAGCATTCTCAAGGCTTATCAGGTACGCGCGGTGATTCAATTCCTGCGCAGGGAGCAGAGGATTCCATGAGCGAGACACTTCAGTACAAAGGCTACGACGGGTCGGTCGAATACAGCGCGGAAGATCGCGTCTTACACGGATCGCTTTTGGGGATTCGCGACGCTGTGGTCTATGAAGGCGCGGATGTCGATGGCTTGGAATCCAATTTCCGCGCCGCGGTAGACGAGTATCTTGCCTTTTGCGCGGAAGAGGGCAAGGTGCCAGATATGCCCTTCAAGGGCAGTTTCAACGTTCGCGTAGGTCCGGAATTGCACAAGCGGGCAGCTCTCTATGCGGAGGCGAACAAGAAAAAGCTCAACACCGTGGTCTCTCAGGCGCTGGAGACGTATTTGACCCAAGCACAAACACTATGACAACACGCAAGTTAGTGTACTTTACCCTGGATCCATCGAATCCGCCCACGATGACGCCCGAGGAGATGCAAGCACTGCGCGATCTCAAAGACGAAGACATCGATTTCAGCGATATTCCCGAGCAGACCGGCAAGGTCTGGCGGCGCGTCTCCGAACTGGTTCCGACAGAGAACAAACAGCAGATTACCTTGCGCCTAGACGCCGACGTCATCGCCTTCTTTCGTTCCACCGGTCGCCGCTATCAGAGCCGCATCAACGCCGCCCTGCGGGAATACATGCGCGCCCAGTCGCCTCACGCCTGATCTGTTTCAAATTGGAATAAAAAACTCCAATAAGACCTTATAAACCTCTTGACAACAGTATATCGACAGGCGCAACGTTTGTTGCAGTATCGGATTTCTCCCCAAACATGCGCCTGACATTCCCCCTTGAATGCCGGCGCATGGGGACCGAGTGAGGTCGAACGTACATGTCAACTAGTTCCGCCACTCCCCTTGGCGCGGAGGTAGTCCTCCCGCTTTCCCTGGTCAATCAAGCCGTTGCAACCATTGCTTCCACACCCTCTCAGGACATTGATTCCAGTTTGAACGAGCGGCGCGTCTTTCCGCCCCCGGCGGAGTTCAGCGCCAAGGCCCACATCGGCAGCATCGAAGAGTACGAGACCCTCTATCAGCAATCCATCGCCGATCCCGAGGCCTTCTGGGCCTCTGCTGCCGAGAACCTGCACTGGTTCAAGCGTTGGGACAAGGTGTTGGAGTGGAATCTGCCCTGGGCCAAGTGGTTCGTGGGCGGCCAGTTGAACATGAGCTACAACTGCGTCGATCGCCACGCTCTGGGCGAGCGTGCCAACAAGACCGCCCTGATCTGGGAGGGCGAGCCAGGCGAGGTGCGCAAGCTGACCTACGCCGAGTTGCACGTCGAGGTGCAGCGCTTCGCCAACGTGCTCAAGGGCCTGGGGATTCAGAAGGGCGACCGCGTCGCCGTCTACATGGGCATGACGCCGGAGCTGGCCATCGCTCTGCTGGCCTGTGCCCGCATCGGTGCGGTGCACTCGGTGATCTTTGGCGGATTCGCTGCCAACGCCATCGCCGACCGGGTCAACGATTCGAGCTGCGTCGCCATCCTTACCCAGGACTCCAGTTATCGCCGCGGCAACGAGATTCGCCTCAAGGCCACCGTCGATGACGCCCTGGCAACCTGCCCCACCGTGAAGCATGTGGTGGTCTATCAGCGCTCCGGCGTGGCCGTCGAGATGAAGCAGGGCCGCGATCACTGGTGGCACGAGCTGATGGCCGCCGCCTCTCCTGAATGTCCGGCCGAGCCGCTGGACAGCGAGGATCCGCTCTACATCCTCTACACCTCCGGCACCACCGGCAAGCCCAAGGGCTTGGTGCACACCACCGGCGGCTATGCAGTGCAGACCTACCTCACCACCAAGTACATCTTCGACCTTAAAGAAGAGGACATTTACTGGTGCATGGCCGACATCGGCTGGGTCACTGGCCACTCCTATGTGGTCTATGGCCCGCTGCAAAACGGCGCAACCGTGTTGCTCTACGAGGGCGCGCCGGCCTGGCCGGTCTTTTCCCGCTGCTGGCAGATCGTCGAAGACCACAAGGTGAGCGTCTTCTATACCGCGCCCACCGCCATTCGCGCCTTCAACAAGTGGGGCGACGAGTTTGTCGAGAAGCACAACATCGACTCGCTGCGCCTGCTGGGCACCGTCGGCGAGCCCATCAATCCCGAGACCTGGATGTGGTATCGCGACAAGATCGGCCACAACAAATGCCCCATCGTCGATACCTGGTGGCAGACCGAGACCGGCGCGATCCTGATCGCACCCTTGCCGGGAGCTACGCCCACCAAGCCGGGATCGGCAACCCGTCCCTTCTTTGGCATCGTGCCCGACGTGGTCAACAAGCAGGGCGAGTCGGTTCCTCCCGGCAGCGGCGGTCTGCTGGTCATTCGCAAGCCCTGGCCGGGAATGGCCCGCACCATCTACGGCGATCCGGAACGCTACAAACAGACCTACTGGAGCGACGTCGAAGGCTGCTACTTCACCGGCGACGGCGCGCGCGTCGATGAGGACGGCTACTTCTGGCTGATGGGTCGGGTCGACGACGTGATCAACGTCAGCGGCCACCGCCTGGGCACTATGGAAGTCGAATCTGCACTGGTGGCCCACCCCATGGTCGCCGAGTCCGCGGTAGTGGGACGCCCCGACGAGATGAAGGGCCAGTCGATTGCTGCCTTCGTGGTTCTCGAACATCCCAACAAGCCCAGCGAAGCTCTCAAAGAGGAGCTGCGCCGCTGGGTAGCCAAGGAGATCGGCTCGCTGGCCAAGCCGGACGTGATCCGCTTCACCGAGATCCTGCCTAAAACCCGTTCCGGCAAGATCATGCGCCGCCTGCTCCGGGAACTTGCCACCCACGGCGAGATCAAGGGAGATGTGACGACCCTGGAAGATTTCTCGGTGATCGCCACGCTGCGCGAGGCCGAGGAAGTGTAAGGCAGTCTGCGGACTGGTGATCAAACGCCAGCCTATTGGACAATTCAATTTCTTGAAAACCAAGAAAAACGCGGTAGGAGCCAAGCTCCCGCCGCGTTTTTTCTTGTACAGCAAAATCCAGAGCCAGCCGATCCCTGATCCCTGTTCCCTGATCCCTGTTCCCTGTTTTTAAAACCTGTAGGCCACGCCAAATCCGCCGCGAGCGTTCCAGTGCTTGTGCGAGGAATCGCCCAACTCGCTGGTGTTGTCGGTCAGCGAGAAGGAAGATTCGACTCGCTCGCCCACAGCGCGCAGCGAGAAGCGCTTGTTCAGCTTGTAGGTCAGGCCGCCGCCGAAGCCGCCGGCAAAGGAGACCTTGGGGGTCATGTTCTCGCCGCCGGTGTGCTCTCCACCCAGCAGAATGTCGACAAAGCCGTCCACCCGACCATAAATCGGGCCATGGAAGACTGGCCCAAACAGGACGGTGTCCACCGACGGATCGCCGGGGTTGTTGTTACCGGTGCTACTGCTAGTGGAGGCATGGTTGTCGAACGAATAGGTTGATCCTTCGCCCAGCACGCCGACATACTTGCCCAGTTCCCGAGTGACGCCCAATTGCACGCCCATCAAGCCGTAGCGCGACTGGTTGACCTGGTTGAGGCTGGTGTAGCCGTAGCCGGCAAATGCCGAGTACTTGTAGGAGGGCTCAGCAGCGGGAGCAACCTGGCAGGCAGCCGACAGGGGCAGCAACACGGCCGGAATCGCGGCCAGCATCGATAGCAAGAACTTTCTCTTCAACGGGTGACTCTCCTCAAAACCTGTCCGCGGCAGCCCGGATCGAGCCTCGGTGCGCGTCGTGACGGTGTTTCGCTACTTTCATAGACTATCCTCTCCACCCGGCTTCAATGAAGTCCCCGGCGAAGTTCCTGCCGGGTTTTCTTCTTTCGACTGCACCGGCACTGCCGCGGAGAGGTGGATTACCTGCGGCGAACCTTCCGGCACGGTCACCGCGACGCCCTGCTTCAGGTAGCGGGCGATCACTCCGGGTAGTTGCCAATCCAGCCCCCAGCCATCCTCGATGGCCACCACGGTGTAGACGCCGGGAGCGGCATTGCGCAGCGAGAAGCTGCCGTCCGAGTCGGCCTGATCGCGGTGAAAGAGGTCGCTATGGACGGCGGGATTGTCCGGAACCAGCACCACCATGACGTTGGCATGGCCTTTTCCGTCTTTCAGCGCAAAGCCGTCGATGCGGGTCGTGGAAGATTGGACGGTAACAGCGATCTCCGCGGCTCGGTCCGTGACCGTGAGCAGGTTGCCAATGCGGGTTTTGCCGTTGACGGTGGTGGAGACAATGGCTAGATCCTGATGCCCGTCCAAGGCCCAAAGCATCCATTGGCCTGGAGGGATGGCAGCGAAGGTGCACACGAGTTCTTCACAAGATGCGCTGAAATACGGTTGAGGATGAGCCTGATCGGCCCATTCAAGGTTGAGTTTCAATTGCTCGGGCGGGATCGTTCCTGCCGCCGGGTGCACAGTCGCACGGACCGTAGTGGCAGGAGTTCCAGGGTTGGCTGTCAGTTGCGAGCTGGTGGAGAGATTCAGTTCTGCCAACTGGGGCGGATCGTCCTGTTGCAACTCGTATTTGCCGGGGGCCAGTCCTGAATATGTGACCATTCCGCTTGAGGACGGTTCTGACTGCTCGACTGTCGTAACTGGAAAATTGAAGCCAAAGATGGACTGTTTCAGTTGGGGTGGCGCGGCTTCTTGATCATCCCTGGCAGCAAGAGGGCCTTGCACAGAAAGATGAAGGGCGTGGACGGTTTGCAGCACCAGTTTTATATTCTCGTGATGGCCGGCAGTCAGTTCAACAGGTGTGGCAGAGGCCTGATCGGTGGTGCTGTCGAAAAAGGTGACCGGGTAAGCCACATCAAGAGCTGATCGATTCTGGTTGGCGGAACCCGGCTCCTCGTCGGCAGTTATGTGCATGGCATACCAGGGACTGGCAATCACCGCAACGTAATAGATCCCTGGCTCAAGGTTGAAGAACACTTCGCTGCCTGTATCGTCGCTTTCCCCTTGCGCCAAATCTCGGATTGTTTCTCCCAGACCATATTTATGTTCCCGCTGAAAGAGCAAAATTTTTGCATGGTCGACTGGATCGCCGGCATTGTCACTGACCTCTACGCGCAGCGAGGTGTTGGGAATGAGGTGAAAGGTGAGGTGCTCGGTCTCCTGATTCGGTCCAGTAACGATGGCGCTGTTGTAAAACTCATGTTGATCGTAAAAGGCAGTGAGAAAGCCGCGCTTGGAGGCGGTCAGTTCGTATTTTCCGGCAGGCAAGCTCTGAAACTCAAAACTCCCGTCCTCGCCACTTTGGATCGATCCGATAGCGCGATGATCATCGATCAGGAGAACTTCCATCGTGGCGTGGGATATGGCTTCTCCGGTGGCAGAGTTCACTACCGTTCCGGCGATGCGGTAGAGCGGAGCGGGCAGTGGCGTCGCCGGTGTTTGTCCAGAAAGCACCAAGCCACTGAGTAGCGTGATGAGGCACATTAGAAATGCTCTGCTGAGTCGTATGGGAAGCTCATCCAAAAAAAGCCTGTCATCCTGAGCGGAGCAGGGCGGGTTTGGCGCGCCCTGCGTTGTCGAAGGACCTGCGTTTCGGGTGATTTTAGACAGAGCGAAGCGCCGCCGCTCAGGATGACAACGCATCAAGGCATTCATCGGGGCACCTCCACAACCAGATGCGCGTCATCCTCTGGCGCAAGGGTGATGGATTGCCCCGCGTCAGGCAGCGCGGCCCGAGCTTCGCGGAAGGCCACTTCAACGGGATGATCGAAGGTGTAGATGCGATAGGCGCCGGGCGTCAGTCCCTCCAGCATCGCGGAGCCGCCGCTGGAAGGGCGCAGCGTCACCGAGGCAATTGGCGTTGTGGTAGCGAACTCCGGAACGGCGTAGACCGTGTAGGCAGGTTCTTCACCGGCACTCTGCGCAGTGAGAGTCGGGGGCAGGCTGAGCGTGAGTTGGGCGCAGTCGTCCCTTAGGGTCAGTTCCAGAGGCGGAATGGCTCGGTTGAGGGCGACATGCAGCGGTTCGCTGGCCAGATCGGCTCCCGCGGCGGTCAGCGACTGCACACAGAAAGGCCGTGTGCTTGTAAATGTGTTGAGCCAATAGCTGCCGGGAAACAACATGGAAACAGAGTTGGAACCTGTTTGCATGTTGAGGGCAATCGGAGTGTTGATGCCTGATGTAGCGGGATCGCCGCTCTGGCTGGTAAGAATGCTGGTTTCCGCTTCGAAGTTCCGGTATGCCTTGTTTTCATGCGTGGCCGCATGATGAAGTGTAAGCAGGGCTGTGCTTGCCGGGGGTGGTTTTACGGCGAAGCGCAGCCCGGTAACCGCGTGACCGGCGACTGCAAAATCGACAGAGCCAATTGAAGCGTTCGCGTTGGTGTCCATCCCACTAGCGCCGGAATTGCCAGATGCAGTCTGGAAGTTTATTCGCTGGTTGGCGAATTCCATCAAGGTGTAACTGCCGTTGGGCAAAAAAGCCTGGATCTCCTGTGAGTTTGGGTTGACTTCGGTCTTGTAGGGAAGTATCTGTCCTGCCGAGTTCAATACCTGATCTTCTGCCGGACCGTCTGCTGCAACCGCGTTCTTCTCCTGCGGTCGAACAACCGTCGCCGTCACGCTATAGAACGGCTCTTCGATCAAAGCGAAGTCCGCCTGCGCTTGTTCGCCGGGGCCCAGGTGGATGATGGACGCACCGCCAAGCTCCCGTGCGTTGGGGTAAAAGACGCTGGGATAGCCGCGATGCTCGATCTTGGCGCCGGCTTCGACCAGAGTAGTTGCCGGTTCGCTGTCCAGGGTCGGTTCGGTGTAGAGAGCGTAATCGCCCTCGGGCAGGCCCGCAAAGCGAAAAATGCCGTTCCCATTGGCGAGGGAATCCGTCTCTAGCTTCCAAAACGAACGGCCATCCTCGACGGCGCGACGGAGCAGATGCACCTTCAAGCCCTGGGCCGTATCGCCCGTCGAGAGCGCGATCTGGCCGTGAATCACTCCGGTCGGCGTGAGCCGAAAGGTCAGCTCCGGCATCTCGCCGGCGACCAGTACATTGTGCTCCACATCTTGCTCATTAAGCTGAATGCGCGGCAGCGCCGCGATATCGCGGAAGCCCGGCTTGAGCACCTCGAACAACTGCGGGCCAATGGGCAGATCGGGAATCTCGAAGCGCCCCTGGCCGTCGGTGAGCGCTCCCGCCTCGGCGTCCCCCTCGATGCGAACCAATGCGCGGGCCAGCGGCTCGCCGGTGGCGCCGTTGAGCACCACGCCCCGCACCGTCGCCAGCGGACTGGCCGGGGGTACTGTTTTTTGCGGTTCATCCGGGCTGGGCGTTTGCGGCAATCTTTGCGGAACGGCTATTTCGGGTTCTTGCGCCGTCTGCTGATCGGTGTTCTCAGCCTGCGCCGGCAGGTGTGCCGGTAACACCAGTATTCCGCAGAACAGCAGCGCGAAAAGGCAAGCCTTTAACCTTAGACGGCTTGCGGTCTTGTCGTTGATCTTTGCGGCGCGATGGGAGGCAATAAGGTCCACACCCCATTGTCCCCGCTGAGGGTGGTGAATGGCGCCAACGGAGAGATCTTATCGGTAAAAATTCCGGACTATGGGTGCCCCCGGTCTCAAAAGCGAGACCGGGGGCATCCAATCAAATTGAATTAGGTTATTCAATCACAGGTTCAATCTACTCGCCGCTCGCTTCGGGCAGTGTGAAGTAGAAGCGAGCGCCCTTGCCGGGGGTGCTTTCGGCCCAGATGCGGCCGCCATGGCGTTCGACGATGCTGCGGCAGAGAGCCAGGCCCAGGCCGGTGCCGCCCAGGGCGCGGGAGTCGGAGGCGTCACCCTGCTGGAAGCTGTCGAAGATGGTTCCCAGCTTGGAGGAGTCAATGCCCCGGCCCTGATCTTCGATGCCGATGCGGATCTCGCCCGGTGTATCAACTTCGAACTCGTTGGCCGGTTTGGCCTCCAACTGTTTGCTGGTGAGGCTGATCGTGGTGTTGGGTGGGGAAAACTTGATGGCGTTGGCTACCAGTTCGTTCAACACTTGCAGAATACGGTCTTCGTCGGCCAATACTCGGTTCGAGGTGCCGCCGATGCAAAATCCGATATGTGCCTGAGTAGCCGCGTTGTGGGCCACATCGGCGGCGCGGCGCAGCAGGTTGAGTGCATCCACCGGCTCGGGATGCAGCGGCAAGTCGCCCTTTTTCACATGGTTGAAGTCCAGAATGTCGTTGACCAGCCGCACCAGCCGATCGCAGTTGCCGATGGCCATATCGACCATCTGCTTGCGCTTCTCCGGTCGTTTCTCCAACGCTCCCGATGAGAGCAAGCCCAGTGAGGCACGCAGCGAGGTCAATGGAGTGCGAAGTTCGTGGCTGACGGTGGAGATGAATTCGTCCTTCATCTTCTCCAGCCGCCGCCGCTCGCTCACATCGAGAAACGCGACCACCATGCCGCAGATCTCGCCGTCCTGTTGCAGCGGGCTGGCAGTGTATTCGACTGTAACTGCGCTGCCATCCTGACGCCAGAAGACCTCGTCGCGCATGTGGATGGACTCGCCCCGCTGCATCGCTTGCAGGATGGTGTTGGATGTCCTTAGAGAATGCACTCCATCGCTGTGCTTGTAATAGATGGATTCATGCACGTCGCGCCCTATCAGATCCTCTGTTGAGTAGCCCAGCAGGTTGGCGGCGGCCTGATTGAGAAAGGAGAAGCGCCCATCCAGATCGATGCCAAAGATGCCGTCGTCTACCGACTCCAGAATCAGCTCGCGCTGGCGCATGGCCAGATGCAGCGCCTCCTCGGCCTCGTTTAGTTCGGTGACATCGATGCCGTGATGCAGCGCGAAGGGCTGTTCGCCGGGCAGGTCCATGCGGCGGCTGCGCAGGGCGATGCGGCGATAGATGCCGTCGCGGCGGCGCAATGGAATAGCGCCCTGCCACTCCTCGCGATTTTCCAGCGCCCGCAGACAATCGGCAAAGATCGTCCCACCATGGCTGTCGAGCAGTTCCGCGATAGATCGGCCGAGAAGATCCTCGACCCGGAAGCCCAGCGTCTCGGCGGTGAAGGAGTTCAGCGAAGTCAGCCGGCCATCCAGATTGCAGGTAAAGATGAAGCCCAGGCTGTTTTCCACCACTTGACGATAGCGCGCCTCACTGTTGAGCAAGGCGGCCTCCATCTGTCGCTGGCCGGTTACATCCTGGCCGCTCACGATCAGATAGTGAATCTCGCCGCCAGGTCCCTTGAGCGGGCGCAGGGTCCAACTGACGCACCGTAATTGCTTTTCGTCGCTCTCCCCGGCCACCAGCCAGTTGGTTTCCAGCGAGCCGGAGACTTGTCCGTTGGCGGCATCGCGCAGTTTGCCCGCTGCCCAGTCGCGGTCGCTGGCTTCCAGAACCTCTTCAAGAAAGGATTTGCCCACCGCGCGGGACATCTGCAGCCCGGTCAGTTGGGCGCAAGGGGCGTTGAGACGGACGATCCGTCCGGCCGTGTCGATGACCGCGACCAGGGCGGGAATCGAGTCCAGCGTGGCAGCTACAAAGCAGCGTTCCACGGACAAGGCGCGTTCGGCGCGTTGGCGGGCCTTATGCTCCTTCTCCTGATCGTGAATGCGCTTGTAGAGTTCCAGTCGGGTCATTGCCTGCCGGCCCAGAATCTCTAATAACGTCAGGTGCTGCTGGCTGAAGCGTTCCGGCTGAGGCGAGAGGATCGCAAAACTTCCCACCACCGTGCGATCACTGGCAATCAGAGGTACAGCGGCGTAGGAGCGGCAGGTCAACCCTCCAGAGAGGGGTAAGCCCTCTGGTGGGAAGCGTGAGTCCAGACATGCGTCGGTGATCAGCAGCGGCTGGCCGGATTCCAGCACCCATTGGCAGGCAGTCGAAGCTCGCGGCTGTTCGGCTGCATCAAAGCCAAACCGCGCCTTGAACCACAGCCGGTTGAAGTCCATCCAGCCCAGATAGGCGTAGTCTGCGCCGCTCAGTACCGCAGCCAACTCGGCCAGTTCGTCCAGAGCAGGGTCCAGGCTTCGGTCAAAGATGTCCATCTCCAACCGCGCTGGTGAAGGCTGGAGTGCTCCGGTTTGTCGACTTTGCAGTGCGAACATGAGCGTCGCCTTCCCGATTCAAGTATCCGCCAATTCGAAACCTTTGGCTCTGGCACTTAGGGGGGACCTTTGCAGTCGTTGGGGCTGCAACTAAAGTAATATTACTTATGGCGTAAAATTATCAGTTACCCAGTTGGATGTTTTCTCGTGAACTGGAGTTGCTTCACTGCAAGGAACCTCCTGCTGCTATCTGCCGGGAATGACCTTGCAACAGTCGCCAGTGGCGGCTGGTTCGTTGGCGCCGGCGTCCAGAACAACCTTCCATGCGCCGTTGGACTCTTTGCGCCAGATGGTCATATAACGGCCTGAGGTGGTGACGGGATTGCCGTTGGCGTCCTTGCTGTGGCCTTCGTAGTGGCCCCAGGTGTAGCCCATGTCGCCGGAGGGCCCCATCTCCGCTTCGGTGGGTGTCCAGGTGAGTTGATAGACCGCGGGCAGCCATTTGGCGGAGTCGCTGATGGCCAACTTGCCGATCAGAGGTGCTACGCCGTTGCCCAGAGCCACGCCGTCCTCGGCAAACCAGGCGGCAAAGCCCGCGCCGCCGCGCTCCAGCACGTCCTTGGCGAAGCGCGCCTCCAGATCGAAGAGCAGCATCTTGCCCGGCTTTACCGTAGGGTCCAGCAATGGGTTGGGCGCGGCCGGAGCGGTTGTAGGAAAGGCAAGTTGGCCGTGGGCGATGCAAGGCGAGGCCAGCGTGATTGCCAGCGCCACCTTCAAAAAGTTTCTCGAAACCCGAACCATCATCACGCCTTCATCCTCCCGCGGATCGTCAGCAGCCTACTGCTCATCCTACAACGGGGGGAGTGTGAATCAGAGAGTGGGAGCGACCAGAGCGGTGATCAGCTCGGGAGCTTTTTCGTTTTCGCCATCAAAAGTCTGCACCAGCGCCAGCACCTTGGCCAGCGCGTCCGGGCCCACCTTGTGCAGTGCGACGCCTTCTTTGCCGAATTTCAGAGCGTGGTAGAGGGGGTCGTAGATATGAACTTCATAGAGGTCGGCGCTGATGGGTTCGTTGGCCAGCATGCTGACGATCCATCCATTCTTGAACCGGAAGTGGGTTCCGGCCGGACGAAATGGCACTTCCTTGACATGCCTGCGATCTGCAAAAGTTCCCATGGCTCATTCTCCCCGCGCCGGCTCTGCGGCGTCCCAGCAAGCATACTATCGGCAGCGCATCTTGTGTCGTGAGGGGTTTTCTTTGCTGCGCCGAGGTGTTTGCGCAGAACCATTGCCGGGGCCATGTTGGCGATGTGGCTTATTTGGGGACACTTGAGCCTCTGTGCTGCTTCTGGAGGATGATTTCAGGCCACAGAGGATTTCCTTTCGCTCAATCCACACATTGGTATACTGCTGATTGGCGGTTTCCGCCTGGAAGGCCCCGGTTGCAGGGGGGCTTTTTTCATGGTCGCCCGGCGAAGTTCCGGGGGAAGGGAACGAATGGGTACATTGCTGGAGACCATCGATTCACCGGCCGACTTGAAGCGCCTGAATCCAACGCAGATGACCGAGCTGGCCGAGGAGATTCGCGAGTTCCTCATTCAGACACTGTCCAAGACCGGAGGCCACCTCGGCCCCAACCTGGGCGTGGTGGAGCTGACCCTGGCGCTGCATGCCGTCTTCAATACACCGGAGGACAAGTTCACCTTCGATGTCAGCCACCAGGCTTATATCCACAAGATTCTGACCGGACGCCGGGAGCGCATGGAAACCATCCGCCAGCCGGAGGGTCTCAATGGCTTCATGCTCAGGACCGAGAGCGAGCACGACGCTTTTGGCGCCGGACACGCCGGCACCGCGCTCTCCGCGGCGCTGGGCATGGCCGTGGCTCGCGATCTGGCCGGGGGCACGGAGCATGTGATCGCCGTGGCCGGCGATGCGGCCTTTACCAACGGCATTTCCTTCGAGGCGCTCAACAACATCGCCGATCAGACCAAGCGCATGATCGTGGTGCTCAACGACAACGAGTGGTCCATCGACCGCAACGTCGGCGCCATCGCCCGTTACTTCCACCGGATCGTCACCAACGAGCGCTACAAGAACTTCCACGACTCGGCGGCCAAGCTGATTGAGCGTTTTGGCGGCAAGACCGCGGTGACCGCCATGAAGCGCGCCGAAGAGGCGGCCAAGGGCATGCTCTGGCCCTCCCTGATGTTCGAGGAGTTCGGCCTGCAATACTTTGGCCCCATCGACGGCCATAACCTGCCGCTGCTGATCGAGACCTTCAAGTTCCTCAAGACCGTCGAGCGCCCGGTGTTGCTGCACGTGCTGACCCAGAAGGGCCGTGGCTACCAGCCCGCCCTGGACAAGCAGAAGAAGTTTCACGGCCTTGGACCCTACGATCCCGATACCGGCCTGACCGAACCCGCGGGGTTGCCGACCTACTCCGAAGTCTTTGCCACGACCCTGTCCAATCTGGCCAAGAAAGACGAGCGTATTGTGGCCATTACCGCCGCCATGCCCAGCGGAACCGGCCTGGACCTCTTCCGTCCCCATCATCCCAAGCGCTACTTTGATGTGGGCATTGCCGAGGAGCACGCGGTGATCTTTGCCGCTGGAATGGCTACGCGCGGCTTCAAGCCGGTCTGCGCCATCTATTCCACCTTCCTGCAACGGGCCTTCGATCCCATCGTGCACGATGTGGCCTTGCAGAAGCTGCCGGTGATCTTTTGCATGGACCGCGCCGGCCTCTCCGGCGACGACGGCCCCACCCATCATGGACTCTTCGACATCAGCTACCTGCGCGCCATTCCCGACATGGTGCTGATGGCCCCCAAGGACGAGGACGAACTGGCCGACATGATGAAAACCGCTATCGACCTTGATCAGCCCAGCGCCATTCGCTACCCCCGCGGCACGGTCAGCGGAGTCAAGCGCAAGGCCGAGCCGGCGGCGATTCCCGTGGGCAAGGCCGAAGTGCTCAAGGACGGTGTCGATGTCGCCATTCTCGGCCTGGGCCCGCTGATCACCATGGCCAAAGAGCTTGCAACTCGCCTGGAGGCTGAGGGATTCTCCGCGGCGATCATCAACCCCCGCTTTGTGAAGCCGCTGGACCGCGAAATGCTTGCCGGGTACGCCGGCCGTGTGGCCGCCTTTGTCACCTTCGAGGACCACGTCCGCGCTGGTGGCTTTGGCTCCGCAGTTGCCGAGGCTCTGGAAGAGATCGGAACCACGGCGCAGATCATCCGCATTGGTTGGCCCGATCAGTTCATCGAGCACGGCAAGGTGGATCAACTCCGTGCCCGTCACGGCCTTTCTGTTGAGGCTGCGCTGGAGCAGGTGCGTCCAGTGCTGGTGCGCAAACGCCGTCCGGCTCTGGTGGCAAGCTGATTGGGTGATCCTGAAATCGTCAGTTTGAGGGCATTACCAAGCTGAGACAGAATGGATAAGCGTGCATTATCAATCGATTGTCATGCTGAGCGAAGCGAAGGACCTCAGGTTCCTGTACTCTGCTTTTGGTTGACAATGAAATGCAGATCCTACGCTCAGCGACAGGTTATTTGGTATGAAGCTGCTTCTTGGCTCGACAAGGGACGAAACCCGGAAACAAACTGCCGGATCAAAGATGAGTGCAATTTGAAGGTAGATTCCCCGGTCTCAAAAACGGGACCGGGGGCACCAAATACTCACCCTGCCCAGTGTTTGCTGGTCGGCGATTTTAGCCGAGAATTGACCGTAAACTGTTGGCTCTCTGAACGCTAGCTCGTAGGACTCCGGTGCCGTTGTGCGAGAATTCCACAAGACGTTTCTTTTTACTGAATTCCTTATGCGCCTTGTTCGGCTCTTGGTTGTTCTTTCAACTCTCGGAGTAGGGGCTCTGGCTGGCTTACCGGCCAGAGCGCAGACGCAGCTCGCGCTGACGCCCAGGGTCTCCTCCATTCCTCTGGTGCTGGTGGGTGGTACGGTGGTCGACGTCACCGACTGGGGCCACTCCGCCAAGGATCTGCCCGACGCCGTAGTCATCGTTCGCGACGGCCGCATCACCGATGTCGGCTCGCGCATGGCGGTTTCCATCCCCAAGGGCGCACGGGTCATCGACTGCACCGGTAAGTACCTGATTCCGGGCCTGGTGGATGGCTTTGCCGGGATGAACAGCCAGGGCCAGGCCAGCGCCTTCCTCTACATGGGAGTCACCACGGTCGTCGCGGTCAGCGATAGCCGTCGCGGCTGGGTCGATCTTGCCGCTTCACCGAGTCCGCACCTTTACTTGATGGACTCCATCGGCACCACGGACAACTGGAACCTGTTGGGCAGCCATCTTGGCGGGCGATCCATGGTGCGCGGCGGGCAGTCTCCCGGTGGCGCGCCGGAGTGGGCCGCCAAACTGCGCGAGAATGGTCACCCCTCCGAACTTAGTCCCGAAGAGACCGGCCGCCAGATCATCGACGCCGCCCGCATGGGAACCCGCGTGCTCTGGCTGGGCCACAACCTCACTGCCGTCAATACCCAGTGGATCGTCACCCGCGCTCACCAGATGGGGCTGGTCACCTATGGCGAGTTCGTCGCCACTCCCTACAAGGTAGGCATCGAAGCCGGCGTGGACGCCCTGCCGCAGATGGGCCGCTATGAACTGGGCGTTATCCCCAGCGAACTGCAAAAGCCGCTGGTGGATGATCCCGAAGGCGCGGCGGTGGTTACTGCTTACGACTACTCCGAACGCCTGCCGCCCACCGACCTGCACCTGCGAACCTACGCCAAGCTGATCGCTTCGCACCACGCCGCTCTGCTGCCAGCCTTCAGCCGTTACTACCTGAACCTGCCCGCGCACCGCAATCTGTGGAAGGAGCCGGCAGCCGTGCTGCTCGACCCCGAGCATATGAGCAATCCCTCCAACCGCGTCACCGGCGAGTTGGACTATTCCGTCGGCAGTTGGGTGCATCGGCTGGGACCCATGACCCTGCGCTGGATGGAAGACGGCCAGCGCAAGAAGGCCGACCAGTCCGCCTTGCGCCTGTGGAATATCAATGAGGCCATCTTCGCCTCCTATCCCCGCTACCTGGCTGGTTCGGGAGCGCCCGTTGATGGATCGATGCCCGGCATCTCTCTGCATACCGAACTGGAACTGCTAGTGCGTCTCGGTCTTAGCCCCCGCGAGGCATTGGCTGCCGCCACCAACAACTTCGCCCTGCAATACGACTGGAACGAACTGGGCCTCATCGCCCCCGGCCGCCGCGCCGACATTCTGGCCGTCGATGCCGATCCCACGCAGAACATCTGGAACGCCCGCCGCATCTCCCTGCTGCTGATGGATGGCAATGTCGTGGACCGCGAGGGGTTGTTGCAGAAGCGGTAGGGTGAGTCGGCTCGGTTCGTTTTGTAAATCATTGAAAATAATAATGCTGTTCGCTGCGCTCGCTCAGGATGACCGTTGCGTGTGGTGTAACGTGTCATCTGTCAGGAATATAAGGTCTGTTATCACCTACCCCCGCCTCACCGCCTGTTGTGCCACCACCGCCATAATCTCCGGCAGTCGCTTCTGGCGATAAGCGAAGGACTGCGCCAGTTGTCTTCGCACCATCAGGCTGCCCACTTGCCCGATTACGCCCAGAGGCAGGGAAAACTCGATCTCATCACTGACCAGCGTGCCTTCAACGCCTTCGCGCATCTCGGCCTGAATGCCATGCCGGTGGCGGAAATGTTGAAACGGACCGGTAACCTGTTCGTCCACAAAGTGGCTGTTCCACACGAACTCGACGATCCTGGCCTGCCAGCTCAGCCGCTTGGGAACCCAAACGATGGGCAGAAAGCTGATCAGCAACTCCGATCCCACCCCCGCGGCCACGCTCAGAAACCGTCGCGCCGGGTCCTGCGCCACGGGCCGAGCCGGCGGAGGCACAACCCGCGCGTCTTCCATCCTGGTTTGCAACTGGGGCGGCATCAGATGCGGCAGGTTGGCTGGATTGGCGAAGAAGGCAAAGACCATCTCCACCGGATAGGGAACCCATTGGCGCGTCTCGTAAGGTTGCGGCATGGGATTGATGGTAGCGCTGAGAGTTGTCAGTTGTCAGTTGTCAGTTCTCAGTTGTCAGCTTGTTGTTTGTTTTGATCAACGGCTATTCCAGCATCTTTGTCAACTGACAACTGACAACTGAGAACTGACAACTGCTCCCCCCTGTTACCCTAGAACTACGCAGCTCCATCGCGCCTACCACCTCAAACCATGATCAAACTTCCCTGGCGTCGGTCCTCGAAGCAGCACCAGCACAACTCCTGGCTCATCCTGATTGCCGCCTTCAAGGTGGCGCAGGCGCTGCTCTTTGTCTCGATTGGCGTGGGCGCGCTCAAGCTGCTGCACAAGGACGTAGGGGATGAGTTGATGCGGCTGGTTGACCATCTGCACTACAATCCCGAGTCGCGGCTGGTCCACTTTCTGCTCTGGCGTGCCGACCAGCTTGATGATCACCTGTTGCGGCGCATCGGCGCGGTCTTCTTCATTGAGGCTGGGCTGGACCTGGCCGAGGGCATTGGACTCTATCTGGAGAAGGTCTGGGCCGAATATCTGACCCTTACCATCACCGGTTCCTTCCTTCCCTGGGAGATATTTGAGGTTTTTAAGCGCATAACCTGGGTCCGGGTGGGACTTTTGGCGATCAATCTCTTAGTTTTCTTTTATCTTCTCTGGCTGGTTGCTGCGCGGAAACGCGGCAGGCAAAGCGCTTCCTCGGCGGCATAGTCGCATTTTCTTTGCATTATATTCGCTTTTAATTCGCCATGGGGGCGGGATGCTCGATTTTGGAGCAGTCCTCGTGGATAAGGAATCAAGATAATTAACTCCTACCTCCGATTGTGGTCCAACCTCTAAAAATCCCTATCCCTTGTGCTTTTTGGGATGCCCCTACCTGTTGGTCTGCCTTTTGCACAGGTCGCTTCAATTTGCACCGCGTTTTGATTTACCGCAAGGGGGCAATTTGCGCGATACTGGGTCAGGGCGGGACTAAACGGGACTGTTTGGGATACGGAGTAGCAAATTATGGGTATGAGCAGCAGCCTTGGCGGTTTGAGATCGATCTTTGGAGCGGGCGAAGTCACTTCGACCGCAACACCGGTCAGGAGCACTCCCACTTCCGGCGCCACTTCCGTAGGCGACGATATGGCCACGTTCAGCAACATGGGCAGCGCGGTTTCGCTTTCCGGCACCGGCAGCGGCATTCGTCCCGGAAAGATCGCCAGCATTCAGGCAGCGATGAACTCCGGCGGCTATTCGGTTTCGGCTTCGGCGGTTTCCACCAAGATCGTCGATTTCATGATGGGCAGCAGCGCATAGCAAGTTCATAGCGTGAATCCTTACCGGGCCAAAGGATAGAAAAAAGCCTGGATGAGAAATAAATGACCGAGCATTTCGAAAATCGACCGGCTGACGAACAAGAGACCTCTGTCGAGGCCGCTGGTGGAGAATCGAGTGCCTGGGACGACCTTCAGGTTGGGTTTATCGGCAACCCGAAGACCAAGATGGACGAACGCGGTCGGATCAAGATGCCGGCCGAGTTCAAAGCCTTTATCGACAAGAAGTACGGCAAGGGCTTCAATGCGTTTTATATCACCAGCCGCGATGGTTTGACGGCAGAGATTTATCCCATGCCGGAGTGGATCAGGCACCAGGCGAAGATCTTCAAGATGCCGCCCAGCCTGCCGGCCCGCAAGAAGTTGTTGGAACGCTACAACCTGTACGGCGATCGGGCGGACATGGACCCACAGGGTCGAATGCTCTTTCCCGATGAGTTGCGCAACAAGGGCGTGCTGACAGGGGAAGTCAAGGTTTCGGGCGAAGGCCATTTTCTTCGCGTGACCAGCCTGAAGATGCTCCGGGAAAGCGTGGAGCAGGGCGAAATCACCGCGCAGGACGAAGAAGCGCTGGCGCCGTTTGATGTGTAACGAAGAACAGGGAACAGGGAACAGGGATTAGGGAACAGGGATCAGGGGTGGAATGACGGAGTTTTTCTTGTAGTCGTAAGGCGTAACAGGAATCAGAAATGATCCAACCTTCCCTGATCCCTGTTCCCTGATCCCTAATCCCTAACCCCACGCCCCTCAGGGGGGAGCGCATGACGAAAACGACGGAACGCCATGTGCCGGTTCTTTTAGAAGAGACGATTGAGTATCTCCGGGTACGGGCAGGCGGCACGTATGTTGACTGCACGCTGGGCCTGGCAGGGCACTCCAGCGCGATAGCGCGCTTGCTGGGACCGCAGGGACACCTGATTGCATTTGATCGCGATCCCCAGGCGCTGGAACTGGCCAAGGAAAAGCTGGACAGGGTTTGTGAGGAACTGGGCGCCCAGGCGCCGAAGGTGACGCTGATTGGCGATGCCTTCAGTTCGGTCAGCAAGCATCTGCAACCGGCCTCCGTGGATGGAATGCTGGCGGATTTTGGCGTCAGCAGCCTGCAGTTGGACGAAGCCGACCGGGGATTCAGTTTTAGGGCGGATGGACCTCTTGATATGCGCATGGACACGCGCCAGGGGCCGACCGCCGCACAAGTGGTGAATGAGGAAAACGAGCCCGAGCTCGCCAACCTCATTTACGAGTACGGAGAGGAAAGGAGGTCGCGGAGAATCGCCAGAGCCATTGTCCGCGGGCGGCCGCTGACAACGACGGGGGAATTGGCCCGAATCGTTGCAGCAGCCGCCCCGGCGATGAAATCCGACAAGATTCATCCAGCGACAAGAACCTTCCAGGCTCTTCGTATCTTCGTAAACCGTGAATTGGGCGAGATCAAGGATCTGCTGGAGGCCGCACCTGCGTTGCTGAAGCCCTCCGGCCGCTTGGCCGTCATCAGCTTCCACTCGTTGGAAGACCGTATTGCAAAAGATGCATTTCGCGAAGGCGCGCGGCTGGGAGTCTGGGAGATTCTGACCAAGAAGCCGGTCATCGCCAGCGATGAAGAGAATTACCGCAACCCCCGCTCACGCAGCGCCAAGATGAGGGCAGCTGAAAAGCAGGGAGCGGGAAAGAGTAAAGGGCCTAAGGAATTGGGACGCAGATTTTTGTAAGTGCAGCTTCTAGCCGCTAGCTTCTAGCTGCTAGCTAAGGTGGGATTTGTTGAGGCGAGGCTTGGTTTTGTGAAGCCTAAAGGGTCGATGATCAGCAGATTGTGGGCAGGATGAAGCTAGCGGCTAGAAGCTAGCAGCTAGAAGCTGGAGAAACCATGGCGGCATGTGCAACATCCTATTTCGAGTCGGGCCGCGGCCGTGGGTACGGAGTCGCGGAGCGCAATGCCGAGCTGATGGCTCAGCAGCAGTTGCGCCGTCGCGGAATACGCACGCCGGAGTTCTACTTCTCCAAACGCTTTGACAACACCCGTCTGGTGAAGGCCTCCGATCCGGTGCGTGTGCGCCAGATGCGGGTCTTTTCTGCCGCAATCACCGTGCTCTTCACGCTGGTGATGATCTACGGATTGCAGCACTTCAGCGCCATCGAGAGCAGCTACCGCGTGGAATCCGAGAAGCAGACCCTGGACCAGTTGCGCGAGGAGAACCGGCAGTTGCGCCTCTCCGAAGCGCAGTTGACCGAGCCGGGCCGCATCGACCGCATGGCGCGCGAACTTGGCCTGATGGAACCGCAGCCGGGCCAGGTGATTCACCCCAACGACGCCGCTCCCGAAGGCAGCGCGCCGGTGATCGCGCAGGCCATCGCGCCCTAAGTGCAGCTTCTAGCTGCTAGCTTCCAGCTTTTAGCTGCGGTGTGAATCAATCTCCAGCCCCGTAGGGGCGGAACGAAAAAGCTTTTGTAGCGCACCAATCTGCAAGCCCAATAAGAACAAGAGACAATAGGACAGCAGGAGGAGCACGGGAGCGGGATTTCACCAATCCTCAGCTAGAAGCTAGAAGCTAGCAGCTAGCAGCTCAAACAACCTTCCCGGAGCGAATCGCAATGGCGTCCAATCCCCGATACAGCCGAAACCGTATGGGCGCTGCCCGCGTCATTCCCTTTCGCCGCCCGCGATTCTGGATGGTCTGCCTTTTCTTTCTGGTTTGGACGCTGGTGATCGTGGCCCGCCTCTTCTGGTTGCAGATCGTTCGCCATCAGGAATACATCGACCGCGCGCAGAAGCAGCAGCAGCGCACCTTTGAAGTAGCGCCGCGCCGTGGCGTGCTCTACGACCGCAACCTGCGCGAACTGGCAATGACCGTGCAGGCGGACTCCATCTACGCCGTGCCTACCGAGATCGACGACAAACAGGCCGCCGCGCACGCCCTGGCCCCCATCGTCCACACCGACCCCGAAGACGCACAGACCACCGAAGACCAGATCGACAACCGTCTGGAAGCCGGGCACAGTTTTGCCTGGGTCGCCCGCCGAGTCAGCCCGGAGAGCGCCGACCGCGTTCGCGATCTGATCAAGGCCGGGACGGTCAAGGGCATCTACTTCCAGAAAGAGTTTCAGCGCTTCTATCCCGACAACCAGATCGCCGCGCAGGTACTGGGCTATGTGGGAGTGGACGACAACGGCCTGGGCGGCCTGGAGCAGAAGTTCGAACCTCAATTGCACGGCATGCCTGGCCGCATGTATACCGCCGTCGATGCGCGGCGCAAGGTGCAGAGTTCCAGCGAACGCGAGCCGGCGCCGGGCCGCAATCTGGTGTTGACCATCGACGAGAACATTCAGTTCCTCGCCGAGCGTGCTTTGGACCACGCCATGGAACGCACCAAGGCCGACAACGGCACGGTGGTGGTGCAGGACGTGCACAGTGGGCAGATTCTGGCTCTGGCCATCCGGCCGACCTTCAATCCCAACCAGTTTCGCCGCACTACGCCGCAGTTGTTGCGCAACCATGCCGTCAGCGATGTCTATGAGCCGGGCTCGACCTTCAAGCTGGTCACCTACTCCGCGGCGCTGGAGCAACATGCTGTCACTCCCGACGACATCGTTGACTGCCAGGGCGGCGCGATCACTCTGGCTGGCCGGGTGATTCACGACGACAAGGGCGACCACTTCGGCAAGATCACGGTGCATGAGGCGCTGGAGCACTCCAGCGATGTGGCCGCCGTCAAACTGGCTCTCAAAGTCGGTCCCGACCGCTTCTATCAGTTCATCAAGGACTTTGGTTTCGGCAGCCGCACCGGCGCGGAGATGCCCGGTGAGACGCGCGGCCTGCTGCGTCCGGTGAACAAATGGAGCGGCTCGTCGATTGGCTCCATCGCCATTGGCCAGGAGGTGGGTGTAACGCCCATCCAGTTGGTCACCATGGTCTCAACCATCGCCAACGGCGGTGTCTATCTGCCTCCGCATATTCTGATGCCCGGCCAGGTGGATGCGGCCCCGCAGGGCTCCGCCGCACCGCAGGTGCCGCCGAAGGAGCCACAACCGTTCCACCCAGGCCAGGATCTGCCCAATCCGCTGCCCACGGGGGCGCACCGTGTTCTATCCACCATGACCGCAGCGCAGATGCGCAAGATGATGGAGGGCGTGGTACTCTTCGGCACCGGCAAGGAAGCGCAGTTGAACGGCTACTCCTCAGGCGGCAAGACCGGGACGGCGCAAAAGATCGATCCCGCCACCCACCTCTACTCCAAATCCATGCACGTCGCCTCATTCGCCGGCATAGCTCCGGTGAACAATCCGGTAATTGCCGTGGCCGTCATTATGGACAACCCCAAGGGCGAGTATTACGGCGCTACTGTCTCGGCCCCGGTCTTCACCGAAGTGGCCCAGCAGACGTTGGAATATCTCGGAGTACCGCATGATATCGATGTGCGCCTTCCCCGCGCCGGAGCCAAATCGCCCGTTCATGTAGCCGAAGACGAAGCCGGCGAGCACACCGGTGACATCAACGCCCTCTACAATGCCGTCAACGAACTCCCCACCGACGACCCACTGCGTGGGGGCGAGACAGCAAGCCAGCATGTAGCAGCGAGTCAGCCAGTCAGCGTAGCGCAAACCGCTACGCCGGCTGCGCAGGTTAAGGCCGGGTCGAATTCCAGCGCCAAGCCCGCGGGTGCATCATCAAGCCCACCTGTAAGTGCTCCCACCAATGCGCCGTCCGTGCAAAAAACGGTGGTTGTGGACGAGAGCAAAAAACTGCGTGTTCCCTCGCTGATCGGCTTGCCGGTGCGCAAGGTGATCGAGCAGGCTGCCACCGCCGGGCTGGAAGTACGCATCAACGGCAGCGGCACGGTGCGTGAGCAGGCTCCCGCCGCGGGAACCATGGTGACGCCGGGAACACAAATAGTGGTTCGCTGCGGTCGATAAGGTGCTACGATCCTGCCCTATGCGGAGGAAGTTGCTTGCCGGGCTCCTCGCAGAAAGGTGGGTTCCCGTGATTACCGAAGCCAAGCCAATGGTATGTGTCAGCCGCAACTATACCGAGTCCACCGAGCGCGTCTTCGATGCCTGGCTGGATAAAACCAAGGCCGCCAATTTCTTCTTTGCTACGCCTGAGGGCGAGATGGTGTGCGCGGAGATTGATCCCCGCGTGGGTGGCTCCTTCATGCTGGTGGATCGCCGCAACGGCATCGATGTGGAGCACATCGGCGTCTATCTGGAGATCGACCGCCCCCATCGCCTGTCTTTCATCCTGAGAGTGCCGCATTATCACGAAGAGAGCACACGGGTCAGCATCGGCTTTGTGCAACTGGAGAGAGGCTGCGAGCTGATCCTCACCCAGGAAGGCCCGGAGTTTGTCAGCAGCACCGAAGAGGGCTGGAGAGCCATCCTCGATGCGCTGGATGATGTGCTGAGCTAAAGAGTCTATCTCCGGGCGGAAAACTGTTCTCTTCAAGGAATTCAGTTGCAGATTACCGATTCCATCGCGTCTCAGGGGCCTTCAGGCCCCTGAGACGCGATGAAGCGAACTGGCCTTTAGGCCGGAAAGCCGTTCTACCGGCGATGCATCCCGGCAAAGTCGTAGACCACGCCTATGGTCACGCCATTGGGCTCGATGCTGCCGCCATGATAAGAAAGCTGGGGCCAGAACTGGTACTCGTAATCGGCGCGCACCCAAAGAGAATGTGTGGCATAGATGTCGATGCCCACGCCCGGAGCGGTGACGGTGCGGGTATCGTGCTGATAGCCCGGAACTCCTGGGAAATCAACACTGCCCAGACCCATCAGGTACTTTGCATAGGGATGAAAGAGGTGGTGTTTTTGCCATGCGTAAAGCAGGCCCACTTCGGCGGTATCAAAGCGCATGTTGGGCAGTTGCACGGGGCGGGCGAAGCTGATGTCTCGGCCCTCGACCTCGGCCGACAGGCCGTTCAGATGGTGTGACAGGGTGCGAAAGCTCCAGTCGGCCCACAGCGTGGCGCCATCCATCCTGCGCGAGTAGTTGCCTGTGCTGTCTACCCAGTTGGTGTCGAAGTTGGAGATGCCGACACCTACTGTGAGAGGAACACCGCCTTTGGTGGCGGAGTACGTGTTTTGGCTGTGCGCGGGAAGAATTCCAACACAAAGAACCGCAATCCATGCAGTCCGAAACCGAATCATCATTGATTCAATACCTCGCAGCTTGAGTATTTTCAGAGATCGCGGAGTGGGCGGTCTGCCAATACCGGCACTCCTGTATTTCTGGAAATGCTTTGTGAAACGCCTGACTCGCTCCTTCTGCCTGCGAGGCCGACCTGTGGCTCAGTGTACAAGATGAAGCCCGAGTATGGGACGCGCCACAGGCAGGGGAGTGTATGGGCCTGAATCCTGTCAGTTACGGGCAGTTTGACCGGAGGCGGCAACATACAGCATGGATGAACATGACACGCGCCATCAACTCCGTAGGGCGGGAGGAGTAGACTCTTGTTCGCTCCAGCCATCTACAATGGAATCCGTGATGAAGTGGAATGAATTGCTTGCAGAAGTATCGTGTGTAGGGAGCAGTGGCAGCTCCGATGAGCCCGTGCTGGGCATTGAATACGACTCGCGCCGGGTGCGTCCGGGCTCGGTCTTTGTGGCCATGAAGGGCGGCTCGACCGACGGCAACCGCTTTGTCGAGAAGGCCATCGCCAGCGGCGCGGTGGGAATCATCACCGATTCGTCGCTGACCTTCGACCACCTGACCGTCTATCGCCCCGAGGTTCCGGTAGCTGAGGTCGAACATGGACGCCGCGGGTTGGCTGCGGCGTCCGCAGCCTTCTTTGCCCACCCCGAACGCAAACTGGCCGCCATCGGTATTACCGGCACCAACGGCAAGACCACCACTGCCTTTTTGACGGAGGCCCTGCTCAACGCAGCGGCGCGCAAGACCGTGTTGATCGGCACGATCGAATACCACGTCGTTGGCGAAGTGCGCCGTTCGCTGCACACCACCCCCGAATCCCGCGATCTGTATGAACTGATGGCCGAAGGCGCGGCGCTCGGCGCGACGGAACTGATCTCCGAGGTCAGCAGCCACGCCCTCGATCAGGGCCGCGCAGCTGGAGTGAACTTTGATGTCGCCGTCTTTACCAACCTGACCTGCGACCATCTCGACTACCACGGCACCATGGACAAGTACTTCGCTGCTAAAAGCCTGCTCTTCGACGGAACCGTCTATCCAGCGCCGCGAGTAGCCGTGATCAACGCTCACGATCCCCGCTGTGCCGAACTCTCCGCCGCCGCATCCAAAGCAGGAGCAGAGGTTCGCACCTACGGCATCGGCTGCGGCGATTGGAAGGCTGCCAGCCACAAACTGACTCCCGGCGGCGCGGAGATCGAACTGCAAACCCCGGCCGGTTCTGCACTGTTGGTCTCGCGGTTGGCCGGCGAGGTGAACATCCTCAACCTGCTGGCGGCTTTCACCTCGGCTCATGCCCGCGGTGTAGCCTTCGCCGATCTGGTGGCCAGCGTGCCCCAGCTTCAGCCGGTTCCCGGGCGCTTTCAGCCCGTCGATGGCGGCCAGCCCTTTTCGGTGATTGTGGACTATGCTCACACCGACGATGCCCTGCGCAATCTGACTTGGCTGGCCCGGCAGATGACCGCGCAGAGCGGCGGACGGGTGATTACCCTTTTCGGTTGCGGCGGCGACCGCGATCGCACCAAGCGCCCCAAGATGGGGCAGGCGGCAGGCAAGGGAAGCAACTTCGTGGTGCTGACCAGCGACAATCCCCGCTCCGAGGAGCCCACGGCGATTCTGGCTGAGATTGAGCCTGCGGTAAAGGCGACCCGCGTGGAATACATCGTCGAGCCCGACCGGGCGATAGCCATTCATGCCGCACTCAAGATCGCGCAGCCGGGAGACGTGGTGCTGCTGGCCGGCAAGGGCCACGAGAAGGAACAGATCCTCGCCGGTCGCACCATTCCCTTTGACGACGCCGAAATTGCCCTTTCCGCATTGGCTGATTTGGGATATGGTGGTTTGCGATGAAACTGACCCTGGCAGAAGCGGCAATTGGCGCTGGTGCGGTGCTGGAAGCGCCCGCCAGTGCCGCCAATGCGGGCGCGCTGATGGCGACCGGCTACTCCATCGATTCACGCACGGTCGCGCCAGGGGATCTGTTTTTTGCTGTACGCGGTGATCGGCTCGACGGTCATGACTACGTCGCCGCTGCCGTAGCGCGGGGAGCGGTGGCCGCCGTCGTCTCGCGGGCTCGCGTAGCCTCACTGCCCGATGCGGCGCTCTCTGTGCCGCTGCTGATTGCCGAAGACCCGCTGCCGGCCTTGCAGTCGCTGGCCTTGCATGTACGTCGTCGCTGGGGCAAGCGCGTGGTGGCGATTACCGGCTCAGCCGGCAAAACCACCACCAAGGATGCCATCGCCGCCGCGCTGGGCGCAAAGTTCAACGTCCTCAAAACTCTGGGCAATCTGAACAACGGCTTTGGTCTGCCCCTGCAATTGCTCCGACTGGAACCGGAGCACGAGATTGCGGTCATCGAAATCGGCATGAACCACACCGGCGAGATCGCCGGCTTGGCTCGCATTGCCGCTCCCGACTGGGGCGTGGTCACCAATGTGGGCACGGCGCATGTAGAGAACTTTGCCGAGGGTCAGGCGGGAATCGCCCGCGCCAAGTTCGAACTGGTAGCGGCCCTGCCCGCCAATGGTGTGGTCTTCCTGAATAGCGCCGACCCTTATGTTTCGCAGTTTGGCCGTGATTTTCCCGGTAGCGTGGTCTACTTTGGCGGCGGACCCTGCGCCGATCCCCGCTTTACCGAGGTCAGAGAAGATCTCGACGGGCTGCACGTCAGCTACCGCGCCGGGGAGCGCGAAGGCCGCTTTACCCTGCATCTGCTGGGCGCGCACAATGCCGCCAATGCCCTGGCTGGCCTGGCCGTGGCGCTGCAGGCGGGCGTCGATCTGGACGCCGCCGTGGCCGCTTTGGAGACCCTGACCGCTGGCGATAAGCGCGGCGAAGTGCTGACAATTGGCGGTGCGACCATCCTCAACGACTGCTATAACTCCAACCCCGAGGCCCTGCGCTCCATGATTCACACTTTGGCCTCGCGTCCTGCTTTGCGCCGCATTCTGGTGGCCGGCGAGATGCTGGAGATGGGCGAGCAAGGGCCCGCGCTGCACGCCGTCTGTGGCAAGGCCGCCGCGGAAGCCGGCCTGGATCTGGTCGTGGCAGTGCAGGGGAATGCCGTCCATCTGGCCACCGCTGCCTGCACCGGCGGTGTAGCGGCAATCTTTCTGCCCGATGCCGAGACGGCCGGACACTGGCTTGCCGAGCGCCTCTGCTCCGGTGACGTGGTGCTGATCAAAGGCTCTCGCGGCGTCAAGCTGGAGCGCGCCATCGAGGCTCTCCGCGTCCATGGCGCAGTGCTGGACTCCGCAGCGCTCTAACTGCTTTTTGCGAATGCAGTTTCACGCGTGCATCAACTGTTGTTTGTTCGACCGTTCTTGGGCGAGCCGTTCCGCCAAAAACACTTTCAGCAGCGATTGGTAGGGAACATCGCGCTGATTGGCCAGAATCTTTAAATCTTCGATCATGGAGACGGGCAGGCGCACCGAGATGGTGCGCAGCGTGGGCTTAAGGTTCGGCAAACGCGCCCGCTCAGTCTGCGACCAATCCACAAATTCGGTCGAGTCCGCGCCCGGCCCGGTGGCCGACCAGAACTCGAACTCCTCGGCTTCGCTGGCAAACTCAGGAATCGGCTTCTTCATGGCGGCGGTACTCCTCGCTTTCACGTTGGTTCATGTCGCGTACTGAGATGATGCGAATCAGCTTGCGCCGTACGGTGAAGGCCGCGAACAGCCAGCGTTCCCTGTCGGTTCTGCCCAATGCCATATAACGTTTTTCTCCCCTTGAATGCCCAGGATCGGTGCGGCAGAGAAAGGGATCGTGGAAGAAGATCGCTTCGGCTTCCTCGGTCGTCACGCGATGGCGCTCCCAGTTCTTTCCGATATTCGACTCATCCCAGTCGAAGCCGGTGCAGCCGATCAGCGGATCATTCGCGCGCATAGAATGTATATAGCACAAATATACATACCGGGTACGGAATTCTCCGTCACGCATTTTTTGTTGCTGGATTTGCCAAATGGCGCGATAATCTTGCCAGGTGGCAATTATGAGCATCGCCGGGATTGTCGAAGTTCTGGGAGGCGCGGGCGTCTTTGCCCAGCCGGTTCTCAAAGTGGACGACTTGGTGGCGGAAGTGCGAGCTGGATTGCCCGCCACGACCGTCGATGTGCTGGCCGGGAAGCTCTGCATGCAGCGGGCGCAGGTGGCGGCGCGGCTGAATATACCGGCACGCACCCTCAGTCGCAGGCTGGCGACCCACTCCCGGCTGACCCACGACGAGTCGGATCGCGCCCTGCGCATGGCGCGGGTGATGGCGATGGCTGCTGAAGTCCTGGGCGCGGAGGACAAAGCCTCGCGCTGGTTCTCCAAGCCCAACCGCGCTCTGGGCGGCAAGATCCCCTTCGAGCAAATGGATACGGAGATGGGCGCACGTTCGGTCGAGAGTGTTCTCTACAGCATTGCCTACGGAATGTATAGCTGATGGATCTCTACCGTCTCTTTCCCGGCCACTATCGTGAAACCGCCTTCACGGGAGTCGGCGGACTTTACGCCGCCAGACGGTGGAACCATCTGGGTACTTTGATGGTTTATGCCGCGACCTCGCGGGCGCTGGCCGCGTTAGAGTGTTTTGTCCACCTCGACCCGAACGATTCCCCCGTCGACCTGCTGATGGCTGAGGCCGAGATTCCTGATGAGTTGGTCGCCGATCTCGATTTGGCCAGCCTGCCGGAGAACTGGCGGGAACTGGACAATCGAGTCTGTCGCGATTTAGGCACGGAGTGGGCGCGAAGCGGCCGGTCGGCAGCCCTGCGAGTTCCCTCCGTAGTGATAGAGGGGGACTGGAATCTGCTGCTGAATCCCCGCCACACCGATTTTAGTCGCATGGAGATACGCAGCTTTCGACCCTTTCACTTCGATGAGCGGATGTTTCGATGAAGCCGAATCTATTTGGTTGAATGATTTTGCTCTGTTGGGAATAGCTCGTCGAGCAATTCGCGTGCGCTGACGACTTTTGTGCATTTCCATAGGGCCGGAAAGTGGCGCTTATTGCCAGTGATCAAGAAGTTGGCGTTGGCCGCTTGGGAGCACTTCAGAAATCGGTTATCTTTGCTGTCAGGCGAGATATTCAGAACGAACTCCGGGTGGACAATCAAACCTAGAGAAAGTCCCTGCAAGAGAACGGAAACTTCATTCTTTGGAAGTTTGCTGAATTTACTTCGACCCAGCACTTCGCGGTACTCCGCAAGAATCTCTTTTGTCACACAAGGCAGCAGGATTCCATGCAACGAGAAACGCAGCACCTGCGCCTCGTTGCCTCGTCTGGTCAACATCGCGGAGACAATGACGTTGGTGTCCAGAACGACGCGGATCATTGCGTGGCGGCAAGAGCCTTTTCGCGCGCCTCTTGCTCCCGGCGGGCAGCATCGATCTCGGCGTCGATCTCATCCATGCTCATCTCGTTCAAGCCAGCCTCTTCTGCTGCTTTCCAGCACTCTTGGAGAGATTCTGGAGCAGGGGCGATGAGGTTGAAGTAGTCTTCCAGACCAATCAGGACGGCCTGGGTTTTGCCCCGGCTCTGGATAAAAATGCGCTCCTTGTCCGTAGCAACCCGATCAAGAATCTCACCCAGCCGGGTACGCACAGCATGCGCAGAGACTGCGTTCGGATTTAAAATTGGCGGGGTTGCCATAACACCCTCTCCAGAGACTCTTTGCTTGGACTATACCCCCGCTCCAGAATAGGGTCAACAGCATTCAGCTGCGCGTTTTCCACCTCCCTGCCGCTGTCCGGCCTAGTAAAATCAAGCTGAAACCCACCCGTCAGGGGAGGACCCTTGCTTTACTGGCTGCTCTACGAGAAGTTGTTTCCGTTCTTTCACCCGTTCCGTATCTTCCGCTATCTGACCTTCCGCACGGCCTTTGCCTCGCTGACCGCGCTGCTGATTGCGCTCTTCATCGGGCCGTATGTGATTCAGAAGCTGCGGGAGTTCCAGATCGGCCAGTTCGTCCGCGAGGACGGCCCGCAGTCCCATCTGAAAAAGACCGGCACGCCTACCATGGGCGGCGTTCTGATCGCCATCGCCATCCTGCTGCCGACCGTTCTGTGGTCCGATCCCACCAATCCTTTTGTGTGGATCACCGTTTTCGCCACTCTGGCCTTTGGCGCGGTGGGCTTTGCCGACGATTACATCAAGGTGGTCAAGCGCCGCAGTCTAGGCCTGACCGCCCGCGCCAAGCTCCTCGGTCAGGGATTGGCCGGAGCGGCAGTCGCCATCGCGCTGGTGGTCCTGCAACAGTTCAAGATGTTCTCCACGCAATTGACCGTGCCCTTTGTGAAGAGCTGGCAGCCCGATCTGATCTGGCACTGGGCGGGCACAATCCCCCATCTGGGTTTTCTGGCTTATCTGCCCTTCGTCGGCTTCGTGATCTTCGTTCTGATGGGCGCGTCCAACGCCGTCAATCTGACCGACGGCTTGGACGGCCTGGCCATCGGCTGCACGCTGATCGCGGCAGCGGCCCTGACCGTTCTCACCTACGTCAGCGGTCACGTGGTCTTTGCCGATTATCTGGAATTGCAGCGCATGCCCCTGGTTGGCGAGCTGACCGTCTTTTGCGGCTCCATGGTGGGGGCCTCGATCGGCTTTCTCTGGTACAACGCCCATCCAGCCGAGATCTTCATGGGCGATGTCGGCTCATTGGCGCTGGGTGGGGCAATCGGCACAGTGGCTGTGGTCATTCGCCAGGAGCTGCTTTTGCCCTTTATTGGCGGCATCTTCATCCTGGAGGCGCTCTCGGTGATGTTGCAGGTGGGCAGTTACAAACTGCGCAAAGGAAAGCGTATCTTCAGGATGGCGCCTCTGCATCATCACTTCGAGCAACTGGGATGGCACGAGTCCAAAGTGATCGTGCGCTTCTGGATCGCGGCCCTGGTGTTTGCACTGTTTGCACTCACCACCTTGAAACTTCGTTAGATTCGCTACGCTCCGCGCCGGACGCGGTGCACAATGAAAGAAACCATCGCGAGCATTTCCGAAAATGCTCAAGGCCAGCCGGTCGAGGATCGATAGATGATGGAATTGAAGGGCAAAAAAGTTCTGGTTGTGGGGCTGGGCAAGTCAGGTCTGGCGGCGGCGCTGTTTCTGCGCCATCACGGCGCGCAGGTGACGGTCTCTGATGTGCGCAGTGCCGACCAACTGGCCAAGGATATCCCCGCGCTGCTTGAAGCGGGCATTATGGTCGAGGCCGGCGGCCACGGCCTGCTAACCTTCCGCCGTCAGGATTTGATCGTCGTCAGTCCCGGCGTGCCCCTGGAGACCCCCGAACTGGCGCAGGTGAAAAGCTTCGGCCTGCCGGTGATCGGCGAGCTGGAACTGGCCGCCCGCTTCCTGCAAGGCAAGTCGATAGCCATCACCGGCTCCAACGGCAAAACCACCACCACCGCGCTGCTGGGCGAGATTCTTGCCGGCGCTGGACTGCCCACCCTGGTGGGCGGCAATATCGGTGTCCCGGTCGTTGCGCTGATCAACCAGAGCACTCCAGAGAGCTGGTCGGTGCTGGAGGTTTCCAGCTTCCAACTGGAGACCACCGAAGAGTTCCGGCCCACCATCGCCGTGATCCTCAACATCACTCCCGATCATCTCGACCGTCACGGCAGCTTTGAGAACTACGCAATGGCCAAGGAGCGCATCTTTGCCGCCCAGACCACCGCCGACAATGTGGTTCTGAACGCCGATAACGCCCGCACCGCCGCCGCAGCTGCTCATGCTGCTGGCAAGGTCTGCTGGTTCTCCTTCGAACACCCGGTCGCGCAGGGCGCATGGGTCGAGGAAGGCTGGCTGGTCTACCGTGCCGAGTCGAGCGGCGTCATCGAAAAGATCATCCCTCTCAACAACATCCCGCTCAAGGGCGAGCATAATGTAGAAAATGTTCTGGCCGCGGTCGTCGCCGCCCGTTTGGCCGGAGTCTCCGCCACAGCCGTGCGCAGCGGCATCGAGAACTTTCATGCCGTCGAGCATCGCCTGGAGTTCGTCGCCACCCGCAACGGCGTCGAGTTCTACAACGACTCCAAGGCCACCAATGTGGACGCCACGGCCAAGGCTCTGGCAGCCTTCCAGGGTGGTATTCACCTGATTCTTGGCGGCAAGGACAAGAACTCCGACTACCGGATGCTGACGCCGCTTTTGAAAGAGCGCGTTCGCGCCGTCTACACCATCGGCGCGGCGGCGGAGAAGATCGAGTCCCACCTGCGCGGCGTGGTCTCGTTGCACAGTTGCGAAACCCTGCAAAACGCCGTCCGCGCCGCCTCGGCCGCCGCTCGTCCCGGCGAAGTGGTGCTATTGGCCCCAGCCTGCTCCAGCTTCGATCAGTTCGAAAGCTACGAGCATCGCGGCCGGGTCTTCAAGGAACTGGTGGGGGCGTAAGAAGCGGAGTTAGTCGAGTTAGCGGAGTTGGCGGAGTTAGAGTGGTTAGCGGGGTTTGCTGAGTTGGCGGAGTTAGCACCTGATGCGTAGACTTCGGTCTTTGCCTTGGCGACTCCATCAAAACTGTCATCCTGAGCGAAGCGTAGCGGAGTCGAAGGACCTGCTTTTCGGGTAATTTTCAACGGAGCGAACCGAAAGATCTGCATTTGCGAATCAAACATTCAAAGCAGATCCTCCGTTGCGCTCAAGATGACAGTTTTTCTTAGGAAGATCTACAAATGAGTCACGCTGTTGGAACGTACTCTACAGGCACAGACGAGCCAGCCAGCGCGGTTGCTAACTCCGCCAACACCGCTAACCCCGCTACCTCCGCTAACCCCGCCAACAAGATAGGAACAAAAGATGGCCAAGCGCGTCGGCGTCGATAAATGGATGTTCTTCATCACTCTGCTGCTGGTTGTAGCCGGGCTGGTGATGATCTTCTCCGCCTCTGCTGTCGTGGCGCAGGAGCGCTACAACTCCCCGTACACCTTTGTCGTCAAACAGGCCCTCTGGGCGCTGTTGGGCGTGGGGGCGATGCTGGGCCTGATGCACTTCGACTACAACCACTTCAACTCGCCCAAGTTCATCTATCCCTCGCTCTGCGTCACCACCTTTCTGCTGGTGCTGGTCTACTTCTTCCGCGACTCGCACAATACCCATCGCTGGATACGCTTTGGCGGCTTCTTCACCTTTCAGCCCTCGGAGATCGCCAAGCCGGTGCTGATTCTCTTTCTGGCCTGGTTTCTGCATACCCGCCTGCACGCCATCGCCGACTGGCGGCGCACTCTGTTGCCCGCGGCGATCATGCCCGTGCTCTTCATCCTGCTCATCGTCAAGCAGCCCGATCTGGGCACCGCCTTGGTGCTGGCCGGAGTAACCGCGATGATGCTGATCCTCTGCGGCATGGAGTGGAAGTACCTGGCCTTTGCAGGACTGGCCGCTTCACCGGGATTGATCGCTCTGCTCTTCATGGTGGGCTGGCGGCGGCAGCGGATGCTGGTCTTTCTCAATCCCGACTCCGACCCCCAGGGCGCTGGCTTTCACATCAACCAATCCCTGATCGCTGTCGGTGCAGGCGGTTGGACCGGCCGCGGCTACATGGAGGGTCTGCAGAAGCTCTTCTACCTGCCCGAGGCCCATACCGACTTCATCTTCGCCAACATCGCCGAGGAACTGGGCTTTATCGGCTCCGTGGCCATCGTGCTGCTCTTTGTGATCTTCGGCATTCGCGGCCTGCGCACCGCCTTCCGCGTCCAAGACCCCTTCGCCCGCCTCACCGCCTTCGGACTGACCACGGCGATTCTCTTGCAGGCCTTCTTCAACATCAGCGTAGTCCTGTCGCTGGTGCCCACCAAGGGCATTCCCTTGCCCCTGATCTCCATGGGTGGAACCTCGCTGGCAGTGACGCTGGCAGGAATCGGGATTCTCTTGAACATTACGAAGAAGGTGGACTGAGTCACCAACTGGAGGACGGGTTTTGTATCTACGATGCGCTTCGTTGCAGGCCGAGAAGTCAATGATGGTGCTCCGGTTCCAGCTTGAGGGCGCTGAACTTTACGTGCGATCACGATCTATCTTTATGACGGACTCCGGTCGAAGTGCAACAGTTCAATCAGTCAATCTCGGGCACCTGTGCGTTGCCGTAATTCACGAATGAGCAGCAATGAGAACTCGGTTCGAAGGAGACTTTATGGTGCAATCTGTGCGGAGAAGAATAGGATTGATGACGCTCGTCTGTGCTTTAGTGTTTGTATCTGGGTGGAGAAGCAATGCCCAGAGTGTCCCTAATGATACGTTCACGATTACGATATCGTTAGTGGCACCGACTATACACGTCGGAGAGGTTCCGGCAGTAGATGAAATTACTGACAACAAGACAAGTCATCTCGTATATGCGGGTTGGAGCGAAGGCGGTCCTGTTGTGGAGCTAATCAATAGCAAAGGAGAAGATGTTAGTCTTCATATTCTAGGAAATGAACGAAAAGAGACTGACAATTATCTGAGGCCTCCAGCAAAGCGACTTGAGCCTGGTTATCACAAAAAGGGTCTTTGGCATATTAGTGCGGAACAAGGATATCTAGCTCCGGGGATATACAAAGTTAGGATTCACAGAGTCGCTTTCATAAATGGCGATATTGAATCGCGCGTAGAGGTGTACTCAAATGCTGTCACACTTACTGTTGTTCCTTAACGGTATCCTACGTGTGGCGGTTGCTCTGCTCTTCCGCGCGTGCTGCGGGCACTAGGGTAAGATCTGACCCGTGACTGACGGTCGTTAGTGTGTTTTTTCGACCCTGTTTTACCGGCAAAGAACGCGATACCATCCCCCATCCCATCACGTATTACAGTTAAATCTGGATCTTTTTACTCCTCCATTCGAAAGGCACGGTTTTGTCGAAGCTACGCGTACTGATAGCCGGTGGTGGCACTGGCGGACACATTATTCCGGCGTTGGCCGTAGCGCGGGAGCTGCGCGAGCGTTACGCGGCGGAGATCCTCTTTGTCGGCACGCCGCGTGGTATGGAGAGCCGTCTGGTTCCCGAGGCGGGTTTCCAGTTGCATCTGGTGCAGGTGGGCCAGCTCAAGAATGTCTCGCTTAAAACCCGCCTGCGCACCCTGCTCGACCTGCCACGCAGTTTTTTCTCTTGTTTGAAGCTGCTACGTGAGTTCCAACCGGATGTGGTCTTTGGAGTGGGCGGCTACGCCTCCGGGCCGGCAATGGGCGCGGCGATCTTCAAGGGGATTCCCACCATGGCCTTTGAGCCCAACGCCATGCCTGGCATGGCCAACCGGCTTGTGGGCAAACGGGTGCAGGCCGCCGCCGTGAACTTCCAGTCCGCGCTTCAGTGGTTTCGCAACGCCGAAGTGACCGGAATCCCCGTCCGCCCGGAGTTTTTCGTTCTGGATCAACCTGCGTCCAGCAACCCTCATCTGCTCATCTTTGGCGGCTCACAGGGAGCGCGTATCTTCAATGAGCGCCTGCCGCAGGTCGTTGTTGAGTTGTTGAAGGCGATCCCCGGTCTGACAGTGCTTCACCAGTGCGGTGCGCGCCATCTGGAAGCCACCCAAGCCGCCTATGCCGCCAGTGGCGTTAATCCCGCACGCTGCCAGATTGCTGCCTTTCTCGACGACATGCCCACGCGCTTCAGTCAGGCGAATCTGGTTCTGGCGCGCAGTGGCGCATCAACTGTGGCTGAACTGGCCGCCGCCGGCAAGCCTTCGCTGCTGGTTCCCTTTGCCGCCGCCGCCGATGATCACCAAAAGCGCAATGCCGAGGAGATGGTCCGCGCCGGCGCTGCTGTAATGATCGAAGAGCGGGAGCTGGACGATACAACCAAGCTGCTCTCTGCTCTCAGCAGCCTTTTGCAGAGCCCCGAGCGTCTGGCCGCCATGTCCACCGCCGCACGCACTCAAGCCCATCCCGACGCCGCAGAGCGCATCGTCGCGCGTCTGGTTGAACTGGCCAGGAGCCGCAAATAGAAAATGCCTGCCTCAACTCACTGGGGTAGGCCATCTCGGTGCTTTCAGGTATTTCTGATCAAGAAAAAATCTTCCCAATCAGCCCGAACGCGCTCATATTGTTTGCGCGGCAAAAGTACGCCGCAAAAACGGCGAAAGCCCCGGTTCGCCGCCGGAGCCTTCGCTTAATTGGGAGGGTTGCGATGTCTAGATCATCGTCACCGGACCGTTGGGTCAGTACAGTAAACGCTGTACTGAACTCATTGGGGACTCTCCTTGATTTGGCCGCCAAAGCTGTGAGGCCTTGGATGTCACTTCATCGATAGTCCGTTTTGCTCCGGTTCGCAGGTCCCCGCCTGCGAATCGGACTACATACATGCTAGGCCCATTTCAATCGCTTCGCAAGACTCTTTTTCATCCCGCGGATCGTTCTTACGCCAGCAACTGCCTGGCCACCTGAACGTACAAATCGACCGACTCCAGCAGCTCTTTTTTGCTCAGCTTCTCATGCGGCGTGTGCGCCACGTGAATCGAACCCGGCCCGAGCAGCACCGGTTCGCCCCAGTTGGTGAGGTGGGGAATGTCGGTGGCGAATTTGGCAACCATGGTGGGCAGTCCTTCGACAGAGCGCAGGCGCAGGAAGGGCGTGTCCAGAGTGAAATCAACCGTGGCCTGGTCTCCAGCTACTTCCAGCAACTGGGCCTTGACCTGGGCGGACTCCGTCACCGTCCGCACCAGCACCTGAGCTTCGGCATGGTCGGCGATGACGTTGGGAGCGTAGCCGCCACTAATCTGGCCGATATTGACCGTGGCCGGCCCGATCCCTTCCAGCTCCGCCATGGGCATGTTGAGCACTTTTTCCATCAGATGGACGATCTTGTGCACCGCGCTGTCGCCCAGTTCTGGATAGGCGGAGTGGGCCATCTTGCCGGTGGATTTGAAGGCCGCGCGCAACGCGCCCTTGGAGGCTACGGCCAGACGGTTGTCGGTGGGTTCGCCGTTGATCAGAAAGCGGCTGCCCTTGGGAGCTTCATTGGCGGCGCGAGCGCCGGCCGAGTCCCGTTCTTCACCCGAGACAAATAACAACCCGACTTTATATCCCGCCGTCCGCAGGACTTCGGCGGCGGCAACCTGGGCGGCCAATATACCCTTGGCGTCGCAAACCCCGCGCCCGTAAACGAACTCCTCATCCTCGCGGAAGGGGATATAGGGCGGAACAGTATCCATATGGGTCGAAAAGACCAGATCGGGCGTCTCACCCGCCTTGCCGGCGTAGACGTTCCAACGCAGCCCCAGTTCGGCGGTAATAACAGGCTGTTCGACGGGGGTCTTTTCCACGGCCCAGCCGCGCTGGCTCAGAAAGTCGGCCAGAAAATCGCCCACAGCGCCTTCGTGAAAGGTGGTGGACTCGATTTCGCACAAGGCGCGGGTAAGCTGGATAGGGTCAAGTTTGTCCATGGGAGGGTCGAGCGGCAGGCGATCAGTCATAGTATTGCCAGAATATCCTACACAGTCGGACAAAAGGCGGATGTGCCCGCATCCTCAGAGCGTAAAATGAGCAGTGGCATGACCACTCACAACGCATTGCAAAACCCTGCTGTACTGCGAACACCCTTGCGGGTGCGTGCGCTCGACCTGCAGGGTCCGGCTGGCCGGCTGGAGGCGCTCTTGAATGAGGGCGTTGGCCACGCGCCCTGTGCCGCGCTGATCTGCCATCCCCACCCCCTGGGCGGCGGCACCATGCACAACAAGGTGGTCTATCACGCCATGAAGGCCATCAACGATCCCCTCTGGGGTCTGGGCTGGCCGGTCTTGCGCTTCAACTTTCGCGGCGTCGACCTGAGCCAGGGTGAGCATGATGGTCAGGCGGAAGCCGACGACGTGCTGGCGGCGTTGAATTGGCTTGAAAACGAATTCAAACTTCCCATAGCCGCGGTCGGTTTCAGCTTTGGTGCGGCGATGACCCTCTCTGCCTGTTGTCGTCCCGATGCAGCCCCTTCTCGCGGCAGGCAATATGTGCGCGCTTTGGCCTCTATCGGACTGCCCACGCATGCCGAAGGCAGAGACTATTCATACCCCTATCTGGACACCTGCCCCCTCCCCAAATTCTTTCTTAGCGGAGACCGCGATCCGTTTGCGCCAGCCGATCAACTGGCCAACGTCGTAGCTTCTGCCGCGGAGCCCAAACGGCTGCAGTTGCTGGCGGGCGCCGATCACTTCTTTACTGGCCAGATGGAGTCCATGCAGTCAGCGCTCTCCAATTGGCTCAAGGAGCAGTTGCAATGACCCAGGTTAGCGATTCAACGCTTGATGCGCTTCACACCACGGCCACTGCGATCTTTACGGGCGCTCTTGAAGCCTGCAATATCGGCTCCGCCTTTGACCGCCGTATGCGCTTTGAAGGCAATGTCCTGCATCGCCTGATGCCCGATGGCAGCGGGCCGGACACACTCAATCTGGCCGCCTACAAGCGCATCTATGTGATCGCCATGGGCAAGGCCGCCGGCCCCATGCTGGAGACGCTGCTGGACCGCATGAAGCGCCGTCAGGGAATGCGCGGCATCTGTTGCTCGAATCACCTGCCCAAATCGCGCAACTGGCGCATCCGCTACTTCGAGGGCGGTCATCCCTCGCCCAACGAGGAGTCTTTTGCCGCCGCCCGAGCCACTCTGGCGCTGCTCAAGAAGGCCAAAAAAGACACGTTAATCTTCTTCCTCATCTCCGGCGGCGGTTCGGCGATGTTCGATCTGCCTCTGGACCCCAAGATCAGCCTCAACGACACCATCGCCTTCCATCAAGCGCTGCTGGCCTCCGGCGCTCCCATCAACGAGGTCAACACCCTGCGCAAGCACTTCTCCGCGGTCAAGGGAGGACGTCTGGCGATGGCCGCTCGCGATGCCGCCAAAGTGAGCCTGCTGGTGCCCGACGTGCCGCTGCGCACGCTGGATGCCCTCTCCTCCGGCCCCACCTCGCCCGATCACTCCACCGTTGCCGAGGTGCGTGAGTTGCTGGCCAAGTACGACCTTCATGCCAAGCTGCCCCCGGCCGTCTCTGCTTTCTTCGAGCGCGAAGATCTGCCCGAATCCCCCGGCAACAAGGGCTGGCGTCCGCCCTTTCTGCCCCGTTTGCCCTGGGGATCGCCGCACCCTATCGTGCCGCCTCGCCGGATGACCTCGGCCACCGTGCTCTCGGATGAGGACCCCGCCTTCCGCGATTCGGTCTACGAGATTCTTGTCTCGACGCACGACATGGTCGAGAACGCCCGCGCCCTGGCGCAGAAGGCCGGCTACCATGTTGTTGTCGACAACAGTTGCGACGATTGGGACTACAACGCCGCCGCCCGCTACCTGCTGGAGCGTTTCCACGCCCTGCGTGCCATTCATCCCCGCCTCTGCCTGATCTCCGTTGGCGAAGTCACCGTCAAGATGGACCGCACCCCCGGCGCCGGTGGACGCAATCAGCAGTTCGCCATGACCTGCGCGCTGGAGCTGGAGCAATACGAAGGCCAGTTGCTCACCGCGCTCAGCGCCGGTTCTGACGGCATCGACGGCAACACCCAGTCCGCTGGAGCGATCGCCGACCCTACCACCGTGACCCGTGCTCACAACTTCGGCTTCCATCTCAAGGCCTCGCTGGCCACCTTCAACTGTTGTCCCATGTTCACCGCCCTGGGCGATGCGGTAGTGACCGGTCCCACCGGCCACAACCTGCGCGACCTGCGCCTCTTCCTCGCCGAAAAGCCCGAGGACTAAAACCAGATTTCGGGTGCCTCCGGTCCCGATTCTGGGACCGGGGAAACTCGCACACCATGTACGATCCTGTAACATGGTGGTTCATAGATTGCTGCACGATAGGACTGGTCCGTGGCCCGTAAAACTTCTGCCAAAACAGTCGCCAAGACGCCCGATATTCGCACCGTAGCCGCTTTGGCCAAGGTTTCCATCGCCACTGTCTCGCGCACCATCAACCGCTCTCCAGCGGTTAGCGACAAGCTCTCCAAGCGCGTCTGGCAAGCAATCGACCAGTTGAATTACTTCCCCAATACCCATGCGCGGACCCTGGTTTCAGGGCGCAGCCATCTCTTTGGGGTCATCGTTGAAAACATTACCAACCCCTTCTTTCCCGAACTCATCCAAAGTTTTGAAGAGATTGCCGTAGCCCACGGCTACGAGATTCTGATCAGTTCCTCCAATAGCGATCCGGTCATTCTCACCAACTGTGTGCGCCGCATGTTGGAGCGCAAGGTGGATGGCGTGGCCGTACTGACCTTTGGCGAAGAAGAACCGGTGCTCGATCAGTTGATTCAAAACGACATTCCCATGGTCCTGGCTGAGTTCAAGCCGGAGAGTCCCAAGACCAGCACCATCCTGATGGACTACAACACTGGCATCCGTGCCGCTGTCGATCATCTAAGCGAACTGGGGCACCAGAAGATCGCCTTCCTGGCCGGACCGCACAGCCTGCACTCGGCGTTGACCCGCGAAAACGACTTTCGCGCCGCGATGAAAGATGCCGGTCTATCTACTGAGAAGCAGTGGGTGATCGAGTGCGACCACACCTTGAAGGGTGGTGTGGCCGGCTTCGGCAAGCTCTGGGCCCTGCCCACGCGTCCCACCGCTGTTGTCTGTTCCAACGACATGACCGCCATCGGCGTGCTGCGCGCCGCCTACATGGGCGGATTGCACGTACCCCGGGATATCTCCGTGGTGGGTCTGGACGATATCGACTTTGCCGAATTCACCCTGCCGCCGCTAACCAGCATTCGTCTCTCCCGTGTGGATCTGGCCAAAGCCGCCTTCGAGGCTCTGCGCCTGCAAGCAGAAGAGCCCGGCAACCCCAGGATGCAGCGCGAATTTCTGGTCTCCACCAGTTTGGTCGTCCGCGGATCGACCGGCAAGCCGCCGCAAGCCTGATTTGCCTCGAAACCTTTAGCGTTTTCCCACGCTTAAGAGATGAGGCTGCGTCATGTCGAGTGGCGTGACAAGTCGCATCGAGTTGGATCAGCGATGAATGGCGTTTGTTACGAGTGAATAGTCCCCCACCGGTGTTGCCGACCCGCTGTGCATGAAACCAGTGGAGGGAGCAGGGGCCTTCAGGCCCCTGAACAGAGGAAGGTGCGAGTCCAGCCTTTAGGCCCGGGCTTCTATCTGGTCTATTCGAACTAACAAAATCTGAACGGCAAAGCAAGCCCAGTGAATTCTTTGCCATGGCAATAGCTGAGAGTGGCTTTAGGGTGCAGGTTGCGGCTCGCCACGAAAGATTGTCTGCGAATGGCCCTTTCAAATCAATTGGAATCAGTGCAGACCAGTTGTTTTGGACGAACTATAATGTTGGCGATTGCCCATGAGATTCTCAATTACCTTATTCCTCGTCCTTGCGTTCACTCACTCGATTTGTAGTGCTGCGGCTCCATCGCCTGTCGATTTTGAATTGCCGGCTTCTGGAACGGTCATGGTTCCCGCGAAAGGCGGCGTTGAGTTTGACGCACTGCTTAACGGGCAGGGGCCATTCCGATTGATCTTCGACTCAGGCGCGTCGGCGAATGCTCTGAGCCCCGCTGTTGCAAAACAGATTGGACTGCGAATGGAAGGCCCTGTTATCCAGGCTACCGGCGCCGGCAGCGGGTCGATCGCAACTCAAGCAGCAAACGTCGCCCAGGTTCGAATTGGCGATCTCGTTTTGCACGATCAGACGTTCCTTATTGTTCCCCTGCCATGGCAGGACCGTCCCGGTCCGGTGGGTGAAGTTAGCTACGAAATGATGAAAAGGCTCATCGTTACAGTCGATTACGAGCATGAGCAGCTTGGATTCACCTCGCCCCTCGCGTTTTCCCACTCTGGAAAAGGTGTAATGGTTCCAATTGAGCCTGCACCCTCCCAGATCGAAGTCCGGGCGAGCATCGATGGCGCGAACGGCGTTTTTCTTATTGATACTGGCGACGAGGCAAGCTTGACCCTGGAACAGAGATTTGTGGCCCAGCACAATCTGGTCAAGAAAATGTCGCCGCGTTATCACGGGTACTCCGGATCTGGAGTAGGCGGCCCCGAGCCTGCGGCCTATTATGGCCGCGTGAAGACGCTGCGGATCGGCGAAGCCGAAGTGAACAACGTGATCGCCTTTCTTTGCGACGGGCAGGCTATATCGCCTGAGAACGCAGGCAATATAGGAACCCTGATTCTTCGCCAGTTCAACATCACATTCGATGTCCCCCACGGCGTGCTTTATTTTGAAAAGAATTCGAACTGGGGAAAACCAGAAGTCTTCAACCGGGCGGGCATTGTTGTCGACTCAATTCAGCAAGACCAAAAGGTAATGACCATTCTACCGGGGAGTCCTGCTGAGATCGCCGGGGTTGCCGTTGGCGACATCATTATGGCAATTGACGGACGTGCTCCGAATGACAATCCGCTTCAACGGGATGATCCTGCTTTTCTGCAGCCGGTAGGAACTGTGGTACGGCTCACCATCCAGCACGGAGACAAGATTCGGACGATTGATTTGACACTGCGGGACCTTCTTTAACAGAGTCGTTGCATCGACGAGCTACCAAGACCTTCGCAGGCTTGCTTCTATCGGTGCATGATTTCCGCCGAGTCACTCACCAACACAGATCACTAACCTGAAACCGCCTTTGTTCTCCCTTTTCATACCGAACATTTCTCTAATGGGCGCAAAATCTCTGCAAGGTGCGAGTAAGGCTGAGGTGAATGCAATCCTCTTGGGCCGGCCTGTCAGGGATGCGCTGGGCTTGAATTGCTCTCAAATAGATGAAAATCCACAAAAAAGGAAATCCAGGAATGCATTGCCAGGAAATCGAAGGCGAACCGTAAGGGCACCCGCAAAAATACAATAGGGAAGGGGACAACTTGAATCTATGGTCGGGGCGGAGAGATTCGAACTCCCGACCCTCTGCTCCCAAAGCAGATGCGCTACCAGGCTGCGCTACGCCCCGACGTACTCTAAATATTGTATCGCGGATTGCCTGACTGCTGTTGGCGTTTCTGACAACTTGAGCCGGGGAGCGGCCCCTGCTGCCAAGATTCGGATTCTTTGCTACAATGAAAAAGGAACATGGCGGCTATAGTTCAGGGGCAGAACGCCTGTCTGTGGCACAGGATGTCGTGGGTTCGATCCCCACTAGCCGCCCCAATTTAAAATCAATAACTTACAGGTTTGCTCCTCCTCTGGCGTGCAATGGGTGTAAAAAGGTGCCAATTTTGAGGACAGATTATGGCGCTCAAGATCTACCGTCGCCATCGCAAAGAGTGCGAAGCCGGGCGCATTGACACCAAATCAACACAACAACTTGGCCCTGGCTGCTACATGGCGGGGCAGCCTGACCTTTTCACTGCTTAATAGGTTATCTTTCGGTTTTCTTTCAATGCGAACTCCTGTTACTTCGCTCTTTCGGGGACTGGCCATGCCGGCTTTTCTTCCAAGCCCCAAGACAGATTCTTCAATCTGGTCAATCTCCTGATCAGAAATCGTTGAAAAGGAAATTCACTGCGCTTCATCAGAGTTGTCTCTATCTTTGCAGGACCGCTCTGACCCGCAGGGATGCGCTGTGATTCGGCATGTTGAATAAGTGCGAAGTGCAGCATCAAATACGGTAAGGAGTCTGATCTCGTCGCGCAAGTCTTGGAGTACATCTTCTATGCAGCGCAGTTAACCATTTTCCTGCACTTGCCGAAGTTGATGATCTTCGCAACGTATGAATCGGAAGATTGACTAGGGCCAGCGAGTTGAAATCCGCAGCAGATCCTGTTTGTCCAGGCATTTCGAGCGGCACTGGTCTTCCACGACAAACGGATATGCGCGGGATGGGATAGCCATGTCGTTTTGTTCACGGTGACGGCCTTTGCCTGCCTGCTTGCTTTGTTGTGCTTGTGGCTGATAGTTCCACAACTGAATCCAGCGGAAGCCACGCAGTGTGTGGAGATGGAAGCCTCCTGCTGAAGAAGGCAGGGGTGCCGGCTCAGAGTACGTATTTTGTGGCAATTAGTGCATTTTGGGGGCGTTTTTTGAGCAAAGATGGCAACGATCATAATATCGTTGCCGTTCTGTCAGGATGGCGGGGCCACCGCAAAGTTTCCAAGTAGCCATAGGGCGTTGGGTTGTTAGTCCCAGACATTGAAGTGCATTTGCACAGCATTCGGAGGAATTCAGAAAGCGAAAGACATACCCCCAAGTCGACACGAGCAGCAGCGAGTGGCGACCTTTCACAAAGCCAGCCTGGGTTTCGTTTTTCTGAAACCGCTCTAGCTGTGGAATGTCGTAGATTGATTGCTTCAAAGGCCGGGAGCAAAAGTTGTTACTCTGACTCATCAATCACTTCGATTGCTGACACCGTTGCATAATTGTTGATCGGATCGAAGGTTATATCCAACTTGCCTTCCGAGGAAGGACGCAAGTGAGAAAAGGTTTTGGTCAGGGCATGCAGACTGCCGGCTTCGTGGTAGATATCCAAGTTGTCGAGCAGCGTTGAGCCATTGCAATACACCCGGAAAACCCGATCTCCAATACCGTGAAAATCGGTCGTCTGAGGCCCCCAGTACAACTCGGCGAAATGAAGAACCAGGGTGTAACGACCGTGGGTGTCGACTGGAATTGCATAGTCGAAGTGGCCGTAACGCTCCTGTGCATAAATGTTGGGGTCTGGAGTGCCGCTAACCTGTCGCGGCGGATCGGATTGTGCTCCGTTTTGAAAATAATTGTCGGGATGCCAGGGGGTACCGTTGTGGTCCGTGACCGCGGAGGGCTGCATAACCATGCGAATGGGAAGTTGTTGATGCGGCTGGCTGGGCAGAATTTCGAGGGCATTCAGGGTTGGCGCGGATCGTTCCATGAAAAAGGCCAGATGAAGAAGGCCATCTTTATCTGGAGAGATGTCTTTGAAGATGCGTTCGTCGGCGATATTGGCGCCGAGCGCATCGGAACGAATGTTAAATGATTTCAAAAGGGGTTGATTGTTGACGTTCACATTGAAAGAGGATTTCTTGAAATCATCTGCCGGCGAAGCCACGAAGTATAGATGAAGTTCATAGCTCCCTGGCGCAAGGGGGATATCGTAAGAGAAGTCTCCTGTTCGCCAGGATTCAAACAGCATTGGATCGCTGGTACGCTCGACTGTATCGCCCGGCCGCCGGAATGCGCCTCCGCCTCGATAGTAGCGATCTGCCTGCCAGTACGCGCTGGCACTGTCGATCTTTGGAGCCCCGTTGTATCCGGCAAGCAGGCGAAGCGGTACCTGCGCCGCGTTCTGCGGTGAGGTTGGACTGGCATTGAGCGGAAGGGACGTGGCTACGCCCGGCCAATGGCTCGACTTGCTGTGAACAATGGACCAAAAGATGCCGAAGCTCACTGTGAGCAGCGCGGCAATTCCTGCGACGCCATAAAGCCATGGCTGCTTGTGAAGTACGGACAATCCCGCAAAACTCGATTTGGCCGCGCTCGTCTTGGGCAAATCAAGCGTTTCTTCTTCCTCGTCTCCCAGAGTCTCGGCCAGGATGTCGATTTCCTCCTCTTCCGGGAGAGGAGGTGCAGCAGATGATCGCTGCGGCATTGCATCGAGGCGGATAAACGCCGGAACGTAGTTTCCCGATGGCAGCGAGATCTGAATATCGTGATCTTTACCTTCTGTACTGTAGTACTCCTTTAGTCTTTTTCGCAGTCGGAATGCCTCGACGCGCGCGATGGCATCCCGCGAGGCGTCAAAGGAGCTCTTTGATCGTCCTAAAACCTCGGTGGCTAGGTTGTACTCGTTGATTTCGTGGGCTCTGTTCTGAAAGTGCTTTTCTGCTATGTACCTCAGAATCTTTACCAAACGCGGTGTTCGTGCGAGTGCGGCCAAAACACGTTCCAGTTCGGCGTGTTCCTGTTCCGCCGAATGAGAAGGAAAGCTCTGCTCCATAAACCCACTCCAAAAGGATGTACCCATTGTACGAATCCGTTTGTGGGGCCGCCAATGTTAAATCACCGATTGATGCTGTTAGTCAGCTTTTTATAACAATGTTAAATGGCATGGAACATGCTGACAATAAACAGATTAAACGTTTTACTAAAAAGCAAACAATTCTGTGCTTTTTTAACGATTCACAGTCTATATCCAACCCCCTATAGTTCGCATCGGTTCTCCTTGCGTCGAGCCAGGAGCGGCAAAGATCGCCTACAAGGACGGTTATTGCAACCTGCAGAGTAAGTGAAGTTCATCGGGAGACTTTGCTCGCTCGACGAATGGTCTGAACGATCAAGAACAGAAGTTTTTGGAGGCAATCTTGTCGGGAACAATTTGGCGCAACTTTGCAAATCTATACGGTGGACGGCTGACCGGGAGAGGTGCTCGGCGGTTTCTGAGCATCTGTGCTGTCATGCTCTTGCTGGCTCCTTTGGGGAGCACGCAGACCTCATCCTCGATCTCCGGTACGGTAAAGGACTCATCCGGCGCATTGATTCCTGGAGCCAAGGTTGTCCTGACCAACCAGGACAACAAAGCCAATCGCTCCATGAAAAGCAATGGAGAAGGTTTCTTCTTCTTCGCCGGCGTTTCACCTGCCACCTATAGTCTGGAGGTTTCCTTCAAGGGCTTCGAGGCCTGGAAGGTGACCGGGGTAACCATTCATCCCAGCGACAACCTGACGGTGGCCAAAATCAGCCTTCAGGCTGGCGCGATCTCCGAGTCCGTGGTGGTTACTGCGGACGTGGCTGGGGTCGAACTAGATTCCGGAGAGCACAGCACCCTGATCACTGCGGATCAGATCAAGCGGCTTTCCACAGTGGGCCGCGATGTGAGCGAGTTGATCACCATGCTGCCAGGATTTGCCATGGTTCAAAGCGGAGTTGAGAATCAGGGGTTGGATTTTCAGACCACCAGCTTCGGAAGTGGCAATCTTACCGGGGTTGTTGGCAATGGCGCCGCGCCACAGGGCGGGTCGGTCAACATCACATCCGATGGCGCTAACCTGATTGATCCGGGTGACATGGGTGGCCAGCTCTCCAACGTGAATATGGATCAGGTGCAGGAAGTCAAGGTCCAGACCTCGAACTTTGGCGCCGACGAGGCCAAAGGCCCCATTGTTATCAACGCCGTCGGCAAGGCGGGCGGCTCCTCTTATCATGGCTCGCTTTACACCTACATCAGGAATTACGATCTGAATTCCAATAGCTGGATTTCGAAACATGACGTGCTGGCCCGCCCAGAAACCAAGTACATGTATCCGGGAGGCAGTTTTGGCGGACCGGTGAGAATTCCAGGAACCGGGTTCAACGAGAAAAAGAAGCTGGTTTTCTGGGCTGGATACGAATACTACGGGCAACATATGTATAACGGTGTGGCAACAGCGTTTGTGCCCACCAATGGCGTGGTGAGCAAGTTTAATCCTTCCGGCACTAACATGCTGGCTGGCGATCTGAGCTCCGCCACCATCGCCCTGGCGTTGGGCGTAGGTGTAAACGACCTCACAACCAACTGCGCGGGCACCTCACCGTCCAGTACCTACCTCAACGTTGCCGGCATTTGCAACACCCCTTCAGGCTATGACGTAGCCGGTGTGCCAATCACCAATGGTCAGATCAAGGACTTCGATCCCGGTATTGGCGCGTATACCCGTTTCTATCCAACGATCAACCATACTCCGCACGCCGTGCAAGGCGCGTCGGGAACCGCCTCGGCCAGTGAAGGCTTCAACTACGCCGAGAACAACATCACCAGCAGCAATGGTTTTCAGTTCCACAGCCGCGTGGATGAGAGCATCTCCGATAACCTCAAGCTCTATGCCACCTACAATTGGGAAAAGGTCAACTCCACCCAGAACCTGAGCAGCTCCTATGATTACAATGTCGGCGCGAGCGCCCCGCTCCCGACGCTGTTTGATTCCAACACGACGGCGCAATACCTGACCCTGAATCTACTCAAGACGGTTGGCGCTACGCTCACCAATGAATTGAACGTCTCCACCGTGATGTTCAAAGAGCCGGCTCAGTATCAGGATCGCTCTAAAGTCCTGGACGCAGGTACGGCGTGGGCCGGAGCAGGATACAGCGGTGGTGTTACGCCGCAGCTTCTGTACGGATCGAAAACCACCAAGAGCAAAGTTCCCCAAGCCCAACTGCCTGAAATCGGCGGATGGGAGTCGGTCAACATTCCCAGCTTTGCCGAAGCTTATGTGCCCGCAAGCGGCCAGTTCATCAATAAATATTCGTGGAATGTGGCTGACAATGTGACCAAAATCTATAAAACGCATTCCGTCAAGGCGGGCTTCTACGCGGAACAGACCGCCAACAACAGCATGAACCTGGGCAGCAACATGAACGGCCGGGCGGAGTTCATGCGTTGGGGAAGTTGCAATCAGAATCTGCTTGTAGGCCACCCACCGGCGAGTGGTACGGTGCAGAGTGTTGGAACCGGGAATGAGGTTGGTCAATTCCTGAGTGGTTGCCCCTTGAGCTTTACCCAGGACACCTCCGACGTCAACACCAACCTGCGCTTTTCCACCATTGAAGGCTATGTAACCGACGAATGGAAAGTCAACGCGAAGTTGACCGTGACTGCCGGCATACGCCTTTCGCACATTGGACCCTGGGTCGACCGTCACGGTGTAGGACTGGCGGTCTGGGAACCCTCGCAGCTGACGCAACATCTGCCTTTGACCAACATCACGTCAGACCCCAACACCTGGGCAGGATTCAGTTGGCATCAAAAGGATCACAGCATTCCCAATGCCGGTGTTCCCACCCGTCCGCTGTTTTACTCGCCCCGATTCTCGCTGGCCTATGACGTTTATGGCAACGGCAAGACCACCTTGCGTGGCGGGTGGGGTGCATATCACATTCACGATAGCCTCTTCTACGCACCGGGCATATCGACACCCCTCGGAGTACAGACCTGGACGGAAGGTAACGTCGGCAACAACGGAAGTACATGTACGTTTGCGCAGTTGTTCAACGCCAGTTACGTTCCTTGTGGAGCCTACACCACCGGTTCGCCTGCGACCGCGCCCTTTGCCGTCTCCGCACAGGACCCGCACGATGACCGGATGCCGGTAACCTACAACTACAACTTCACCATCGACCAGAGTCTGCCGGGCAAGATGCAATTCGAGCTGGCCTATGTGGGCAACCAGAGTTTGGACCTGTCGACGCTGGGCAACCTGCAAAACCAGAACGTCATTCCCATGGGAGCCTTCTACGGTCCTGATCCAGTTACCGGAGTGGTCAACGCAACTACCAATATTCCCAACAGCGGCGCGGACTATCGCCCCTATCCGAATTACACGCAGATCAATGTTCCCACCCACAAGGCATGGGCCAATTACAACTCCATGCAGGTGTCGCTCAACAAGCAGACCGGCAACTTCATCTTCGGCGGCAACTACTCCTGGTCGAAGACCTTGGCGGTGCGCGGCAGTTGGGACACAGGCGCCATCGGCGATCCCATCGACATGCACCACGATTATGGAACGACCTCGTTCGATCGTCGTCACATCTTCAATCTCAATTACTCCTGGCAAGAGGGAAACAAATTCCGCGGACACAAGGCCCTGGATGCGGTTGCCAACGGGTGGGAAGTGTCTGGCATTACGACGTTGCAATTCGGTCCGGATCTTGCCGTACTGAGCAACAACAACTTCAATCTCCAGGGCAGTGCGACCTACTACTTCACCGCCAATGGGCAACAGAAAACGGAGTCTGTCGCGATCGGCAGTGCGGAGTGGCTTGGCTCCACGGATTACACCCTTCAGCCCACCGTGACCTGTGATCCGCGCGCCAACCTGAAAAAGAACCAGTTCATCAACGGCTCATGCTTCGGCCTTTCTCAACAGGGTTCACAGGGCCAGTGGAATCTGCCTGACGTGCGCGGACCGAAATTCTTCAAATGGGACATGACGCTGATGAAGAACATCAAGATCACTGAACGGCAGAACATGCAGTTCCGTTTTGCCGGATTCAATTTCCTCAACCATCCTCTCACTTCCTTCAGCGGATCGGATCCATCCAATCCTCTGACTCTTCAGGTAGCCGATCCATCCACTTCTCACTTTACAACGCTTCAGCAGGCGCTTAACGGGGCCACGGTGATCAATCCCAAATCTTTTGGTGGAACCACCTACAAGACGGGGCAGCGCATCCTGGAACTCGGTTTGAAGTACAACTTCTAGCCGCGGCGGGAGAGCGTGATGAGCGTTCTCCCCGCGCAATTGAGCCTGAACGGAAACCGAAGGAGTAAGTGATGCAGAGATTGGATCAAGAAAACAGGACGAATATGCGGACACAGCCCGCACTTTGGAGGTTTGAGATGTTGAGCAAAGTTAGGATGAAGGGTTGGACGCGTCAGGCGATCGGGATGCTGATGCTGGCAATGTTTGCCGGCGCGGCAGGCGCGACCACGCCGCCGGTTGTCGCGTCGATAACCGATGGAACTGTAACTGCGACCGGCCTGCCGGGCGGAATGACCAACAGCGTGGCCATCGATGCTTGCGGCAATATGTACACCATTCAAGGAACCAACAACGGTGCGGTGTATGGCGGATCAATCTACGAGACTCCCGCGGGAGGAGGAGCCGCGGTTAAGGTCTTGACCGGAACCGGATCGAATTTGAATTGGGATAGCAATTATTCCCTGAATTTGGATCCCTCCAAGTCGAACCTCCTTGTTGCGAATGGCGAGTCCGTTAACGGCGTGGGGCCGGCGGAGATCATTCCAATCGCCAACTGTGTGCTGCAGACAAGCCAGCTTGTTGCTCTGCAGAATGTCTGGTGGAGCTATATCAGTGCTCCTCTTGCAGCTGATTCCTCGGGCAAGATTTATATGGCGCTGGGGGGCACCCAAATCATCCAAACCGATTCGAAGTTCGCGACCCAAAATACTCTGGTCAGCGGTCTCAGCGCCAATGTTACATCGATAACATTTGATGCCCTCAAAAACCTCTATTTCACTCTTGCGGGGGATAGTCATGTATATGAGTTGTCTTATAGCTCGAATGCGTACTCTTCTGCGCCCATTCAATTCGCAAGCGGATTTGCGAGTCCATCGGGACTCTCAATGGATGCCATCGGCAACATGTATGTCGCCGATGGCGGCAACTCCTGGGGTAACAACAGCACGATTTATGTTATTCCCAACCAGCTAACGGCAGGTTCTGCATCGCTGAATCCCAGCGCTTTCTATCCGGTTATTACGGGCATTACCAATGGCTGGTCCGGGCAGTATCCTCTGACCAATCCGGTGGCGTTCGATGCCTCTGGCAACTACTACTGGATCACCTCGGGGAACGCGATCTTTGAACAGGCTTCCTCGACGGCATTCGGATCGGTTGCCCTTGGCAGTTCGGTCAGCAAGAACATCGAGCTGACCTTCAATAGCGCCATGACCCCAGCCACGATCACTGTCCTGCCTGCCGGAGTCTTCACCAATAATTGGAAGGGATCCTGTTATGGAAATGCTTATGGCGCGGGATCGAGCTGCACGGTAGGCGTTACCTTTGCACCCACCGTGCCCGGAATTGCGTATGGCAGTGTGATCTTGTCCGATGCCAGTAATAATGTGTTGGCCACTGTTAACGTGTCCGGCACCGGAACAGGCGCTGGACTCACCATGGATCCGGGCTTGGTTACTTCCCTCGGATCGGGCTATTCGGCGCCGACCGGCGCGGTTGTGGACAATAACGGAAATCTCTTCTTTGCCGATTCCGCGCAAAATTCTGTTCTGGAAGTAGTAGCGGGAACGACGACTCCGGTTGCTTTGGGCACGGGCCTCAACGCGCCCACGGGCGTTGCCGTGGATGGCGCGGGGAACGTCTATATCGCCGATACAGGCAACAGCGAGATCGTGGAAATCCCTGTTATCAACGGCGCACTGAGCGCCTCGGCGCAAACGGTCCTGATCTCCAACAGCACTGTTGTAGCCGGTTCAAAACTGAGCAAGCCCGAGGGGATCGCTGTTGATAGTCTGGGCAATCTCTATATTGCCGATTCAGGGAACAAACGTCTTGTCTACTTGCCTTACGTCGGCAGTTGGGATCTCTCTCTGGCGGGTACGCTGGGGTCGAATCTGAGCAGCCCCTCGGCTGTTGCCGTAGATGCAGTGGGAAATGTGTATGTTGCTGATGCGGGAAGTGGCAAAGTCTATGAACTCACGGTTCCGCTGACTGCGGGAACCCAGACCACAGTCGTTTCAGGCTATAGCTCTCCCTCCGGACTGGCAGTAGATGCATCGGGAGCACTGTTTGTCGTCGATCAAGGCAATAAGAAGGTTTGGCGCATCCCGAATCTATCCGGCACGCTGAATTCAAGCAACGCACTCAATGTCACCGGTCAATTGAATGCACTCGGAACGCCGGTTATCGCCGATCCATACGGCGTTGCGCTGGATAAATCCGGCAATGCCTATGTCACCGACAACATGAACGCGGCCGTCTATTCGGTTGCCCGCACCAGCAGTTCGCAATCGGCAGGGACCTGGAGTTCCGGCACGGTCAGCGGTGTTCTGACGTATTCGGTTGAGAATTCGGGTAACTCCGTGCTCACCTTTGGCAGCCCGTATGAATCGGCTACCGGAGATACTACGCAATTCAAACTGATCAGCGGAGAAGTCGGCGCCTGCGCCAGTGGCGGTTCCGTGGCGGTCGGTTCCAACTGCAATGTGGAAGCAACCTTTGCCCCTGCCGTAAATGGCAACTATGCCGAGACACTGGCGCTCAAAACCAACGCCGCCAACAGCACGCAATCATCGCTTGCCTTTACCGGCCTGGCTGCGGTGACCGCTGCAACGCAAACCACAGTGCAGCAAACCTTGCCGAGTGGCTCGCCCTCCTATGACCAGGCTGTTACCTTCAAAGCCACCGTCTCCTCCGTGGTGGCTGCCAATGGCGTGCCATCGGGAGCAGTTAGCCTGGCGGTGGATGGCATTACCAAGCAGACCACCGCGTTGTCCAATGGCGTGGTGAGCTTTACCCTTGCCAGTGGCGTCCTCGCTGGCGGCAACCACAGCATCGTAGCCAACTACGTGGGCGGCACGAGCGGATTTGTCACTTATTCGGCAAGCACCTCGGCGTCACTGCCCATTATTGTGACTACTGTGGCAACAGCGACGACTCTGTCCTATACGCCTCAGTACATCCAGCCGGCCAGTCAACCGGCAACGACTCCAATGCTGCTCACGGCGACGGTTGCATCGTCTTTTGCCGGGACTCCGACCGGGACGGTAACCTTCTCTATCACCGACTCGGGTGGCAACTCGACCATCAAAACCGCCACGCTTGCGCCGGCAACATCGGGATTCCAGGCCACATATTCCTATGCTCCGGTGGCTCCCGCTGCAGGCGTGGGGTACGACGTGGTTTCGATCACGGCGACCTATTCGGGAGATGTCAACTTCAGCACCTCCACTTCGCCCGCCGGTCCAACCTTCGACGTTTCCGGGCCGCAGGGTGCGGCGGTAACCACCTCGAACACCTTGAGCCTGACAACCAGTGTCAACAACGCCGGCTCGGTAACCTTCGTCGGAACCAGTTACGGTGGATGGAATGGCATTGTGGGCTTTGCCTGCGATCCCGCGACTCTGCCGGCCCATGCTGTCTGCACGTTTTCTCCAGGTCAGGCAACCGTGCTGGCAAATACCACTTCGTCGCTCAACCCTCCGGGAACGGTAACGCTTTCGGTGGCCATCAATCAGGATCCTCAGACTCCCACGGCAAGCAAGATGATCTGGTGGGTCGCTGGGTTTAGCGGCCTGGTCCTGCTGTTTGCCCGTCGCCGCATGATAAAGCTGCCGATCGCCAATGGCTGGAATGCCTTCCTTCTGGTTGTTGCAATTGGCGCGATGTCGGCCTGTATGATGGGCGCCACCGGTTGCGCAAGCAGTGTAGCCTTCGCAACGCCCAAGGGAACAAGTACTGTGACGGTCAATGCTTATGCTGATCCCTTTATCTCGGGAACCAGTGGCAACACCGTTGCTTGCACGACATCGGCAACTTCACCTTGTTCAATGACTTCATTTAAGGTGAATCTGACGGTGCAGTAACCTTATAGCGGTTCCAGAATCGGTGTACCTGGGGGAGCTATACTCTCAAGTCGACACGAGCACCAGACCGGGGTCCCCGGCGACAGGTCTTCGTCGCTGGGGTGGAGAGAGTGGCGACCTGCGACAAATCTAACCTGGGTATAGTAATTCTGGAACCGCCCTAAGCATTAAGAGGAAAATATCCGCAATGTCTTGGACAAATCATCGGAAAAGTTCAATGCTGGCCACGGCCTTTATGGTGGCTGTGGCTTTTATGCCTTCGTTTTCTCAAGCTCAACAGACTTCATCCCGAACCATCGTTGTGGATCTCAAAGACACGACAGGTCCGGTTGACCGCTTTTATGATTTGTCGGTTGGATCCGATTATCCCGGAACGCTGATTCGCGATGACAGCCAAGGTCAGCTCAAAATCACTACGGACGAACTCGGCTTCCGGTATATTCGTTTTCATGCCATCTTTCATGATGTGCTGGGAACAGTGCGAGTCGAGAATGGAAAGACCGTTTATAACTGGACCAAAATCGATCAACTGTATGACGACTTGTTGGCCCGCCATATCCGGCCGTTTGTCGAGCTTGGTTTTACACCGAAGGCTCTCGCCACCTCACAGAACAGCATTTTTTATTGGGCGGGAAATACTTCGCACCCCAAGCCGGATGCATGGCACGACCTGGTCGATGCATTCATTCGACATATAGAAACACGCTATGGCAAGGATGAAGTGCGTACCTGGTTCTTTGAAGTGTGGAATGAGCCCAACCTCGACGGCTTCTGGGAAAAAGCCGACCAAAAGGCCTACTTCGAGCTCTACGATATATCTTCGAACACCATCAAGGCCGTTGACCCTGCATTGCGTGTTGGCGGGCCGAGCACTGCTGGTGCGGCATGGGTTCCTGAGTTCCTTGCTCATGTGAAGCAAAGTGGCGCCGCTGTTGACTTCATCTCCACCCATACCTATGGCGTGAATGGCGGATTTCTGGATGAAAACGGTGTAAGCGACACCAAGCTCGACCCATCACCCGATGCGATTCTTGGCGATGTGCGGCGGGTGCGGGCGCAGATTGCAGCCTCATCGTATCCCCGGCTGCCTTTGTACTTCTCCGAGTGGAGCACAAGTTATACCCCGCGTGATTTCGTGCATGATTCCTATATCAGCGCACCTTATATCCTGACCAAGCTCAAAGGAGCTCAAGGTCTGGTCCAGGGCATGAGTTACTGGACCTACACTGACCTGTTCGAGGAGCCCGGACCGCCGCATGAATCCTTTCATGGCGGATTTGGTCTGATGAATCGTGAAGGCATTCGCAAGCCGGCCTATTTTGCCTACAAGTACCTTCACGCGCTGCAAGGAAGCAGCATAGCAACGAGCGATCCTCAGGCAATGTTGGCCACGGAGAAGGGAAGCGCCACTGCACTTCTGTGGGACTTCGAACAGCCGGAACAGAAGCAGAGCAACCGTTCCTTCTATACCAAACTGGTTCCTTCTCATGTGGCTCCTCCGGTTCAACTGCGCTTTACGCATCTTGAACGCCAGGCCTCGTATCGCCTGCAGGTGTATCGCACCGGGTATCGCGCCAATGATCCACTTTCGGCATACATCGATCTGAAATTGCCCAAGGATCTGACAACTGCGCAGATTGACCAAATGCAGTTGATCACTCGCGATATGCCGGAAACCGACAAGCCCATACGTAGCAGCTCTGATGGTGTAGCTGAGATATCGGTGCCGATGAACAGTAACGATATCGTGCTGGTAAAGCTGGAGAGCACCGAAAAATAGCGTGTGTTGACCAACAGACGAACGCAGCAAAATATGGCCTTCCGGCGCTGCAGCCGGGAGGCCGATTGTAAAAAGCATGTTGACCACGGTGCCAGTTGTGAGGCATATCTGTTATTTGTTTAGGATTTATGAGGAGCAGCTATGCAGCATCGCACTCTGCGTATTCTTTGTACACTCATTACGGTGGCGATCATCGCCTTGTCCACCGCCCAGGCCCAGAGTTATAACGCCGTGGTTGACATTAACGTACAGGCCAACCGGCACTCCATCAGTCCGTACATTTATGGGGCTAATGGAATGACCAATGCGGCGCAGCTTTCGGATCTAGGCCTTTCGTTTGTGCGCTGGGGTGGTAACGCTGCGTCGACATACAACTGGCAGTTGCATACCTACAACTCAGGATCAGATTGGTACTTCGAAAATTACCGAATGGGCGGCGTCGAACCGGACTCCGTGCAGTTCATCAAAGATGTCAAGAGCGCTGGCGCCCATCCGTTGACGACCATGCCCATGATGCCATGGGTGGCTCGGAACGCAGAGGACGGATCAAACCGCCAGTGGAGCTATCCCATCGCATCCTTCGGCGCGCAATGCTCGCACGATCCCTACAATGCGGATGCTGGCAACGGCCAGAAGGCTGATTGTTCAACTCCGGTTACCACCTCTCCGGTGACGGCAAATTACTTTCCGCTGCTTGATAGTCCAAGCCAGCCTTGCCCCTCAGTAAATTGCGTGTACCGCAGTACGTGGACGGAGGCGCTTGCAACCGCTTTTGGCGGCGACACATGTCCGGTGCCTTATTCAGCCATCACCTCCTGTCACTTCTATGACCTGGACAATGAAGCCGATATCTGGTCTGGATCGCATCGGGACATTCACCCTGTGCCTGCTGGATTCGACGAACTAGCCAATCTTTTTGAGCGCGAGAGCGCCGCACTGAAGATGTGGGATTCCTCCGCGGTGCGCTTTGGCCCAGTCTCCTGCTGCTGGTGGTATTACTGGAATATTGGCCCCAAAGGCGACGATAGAGAGTCTCACGGCGGTGTAGACTTCCTGCCCTGGTGGCTTAACCAGATCTACTGGATGGATCAGATCAACGGAGAGCGCACTCTTGATGTGTTTGACATCCACGCCTATCCCGATGCCAACACCTCGGGCCTCACCACGGCGCAACTTCAAGCGCTTTCCGCCAAAGTCTATCGTGATTACTGGGACCCCACCTATAGAAGCACTTCGGGAATCATTAATCAAAACTGGGCCACGCAGATTCAACCCAATAAGACCATTCCCTTCCGCATTCCGCGCTTCAAGGCCATGGTCAACGCCATCTATCCGGGTACTCCTCTTGCCTTTACCGAGTGGGGTGCGGCCTTCTATAAGGAGTCGGACTTCTCCACTGCTCTGGGCGATGCCGACGCGCTGGGCATCATGGGCCGGGAAGGTGTGGCCTTTGCCTCGCGCTGGGGTGGGCCGGAAGCGGAGAATCCCAACTATCAGGCATTCAAGCTTTATACCAACTTTGATGGAACCCATCGCCAGTTCGACGCCATTTCAGTGGCTGACACCAACAACGGCGATCCAAATCTCTTCTCCAGCTATGCGGCAGTCAACGCAGCCGGAAATGAGATGACCATCATGGTCATCAACAAAGATCCAGTCAATAGCGTTACGGTGCAGTTCAATCATGAGGGTTTCAATCCAGCTGACTATCTTTCCTACACGCTGACCAGTGCAGTACCTCGCTTGATTCGAGCCTCGGCTTCGCAGCATTGGACTTCCACCCAATCTTTTGCTCCATACTCTGTCACCCTCCTGGTATTGCGCGGGACCGAATTCAGTGTGCCGGCCAGCGAGTGGAGCCTGAATCCAGATGACCTGATGATTCCCTCCAGCGGCTCAGCCCTGCTGCATCCGGCCATCGCCAGCGGCAGCACCAATGTATTGCTGCAATCAGCAGTCTTCGATAGCTATGAACACGCTCCAACTTGCAGTGGAACGATGTCGATCACCTCTGCAACCGTTACCCCGAGTCAGCCCGGAACCATCGCCGTCACTGCGCCGTCCATGGCAGGATTCTGCCATTACACTGTTTCGGCTTTGGTCGGTTCCGTTTCTCAAACACAGGGTGGATGGATCGTGGTTGGCAACCCACCCGCCACGCTGTCAACCAGCGGCAGCAGGCAGACTGGCAAGCGTGGGACGACGCTGCGGCACCCTCTCAGCATCACGCTGTCTCCGGGTTCATCGGGAGGCACAGCCTCAGGTGCCGGCATTTTCATCACGACTTCAGCGGGAATGCTCTCGAATGGAAAATCCAGTGGAAAAAAGCTGATCGTTACCACCAACTCATCGGGTGTCGCTTCGGTCACATTGACGCTGCCCTCGTCGCCCGGAACTGTCACTGTTACCGCACAGACGGAGTTCGCGCTGGGTGGAGCTATCGCGACCTTGGTTGAGACGGCTCAATAGCTTTTCCTCTCTGCGGATTGATGCAGTAAATGCTGCAACCACTGCAAATGAGGCCTCTAACGGAGATCTGCAGGAACTTTAGTACACAAAACCAGATCTCAGATCTTGAGCGCGGCACTTACTCGCCACAGCAGCGCCTTCTGGCTCGCAGAATGCCTCTTTCCCCACTCAAACGGTGTTTTATTTGCTTCCGTAAGCTCACCTTTTAGTTTCTGTTGCCGCTGGCCACATGCCACCCGCAACAAATCAGTTCGGCGCTCGGCGGCGGAGTGTCTGCGCAGGTTCGACGGAGGATTGTAATAGCCATTTCGTAGATGGCCTGACACGGGAGCAGGCGTTCAGAATTCGATCCTTCCCTGAAAGCCGATCATGCGTGGCGAGCTGTCGCCGCCGAGACCGACGCCAAGCAGCCCAGTGGGCGGCGAGATGGTGCTGGTCAATGCGCCAAATCCCGTTTGCGTCGCGGGTTTTCCAGGCGTGCCCGCCTGATTGCTTGGCAGCGCAAAGTTGGCATGATTGAAGACGTTGAAGACCTGCGTGTCCAGACGAAAATTTACGTGCTCGGTGAGGGGGATCTTCTTCGTCAGATACATTTCGGAGTAGGTGAAATGCGGTCCGCGGAAATTGTTGCGGCCGGAGTTTCCGAACTGGCAGTTGGCGGGCGAATCGCCACCGGCGCAGGCGCCGGTGCTGGGGTCAACGACCGAGGCAAAGGCATCGGGATTGAGCCACTGCCGGCTGCCGGTTTGAGTGACGCCAGAGACAGCCGTCTTGCGATAGAGCGGAACACCCGGCACGCGGTTTGCATACTGCGGGCCGCTGCCTTGAAAAATGCCGTTGTTGTTGGCAGTGTAGGGCGCACTGAGCACACTGAACGGAAGTCCGCTGTGCAGGAATGCCGTCTGCGAAATTTGCCAGCCGCTCAGCGACTGCCGTAGTAGCCAATGGCTGGAATGGAAGGGAATCTCATAGATCCCGAAGGCCGACAAGTTGTGCCGCACGTCGTAATCGCAGTTGCCATATTCCTTGTGCAGGCTTCCCGGTAGTGGAGTGAGAATGCCGAGGCTGGAGAACGGCAGCAACCCGCCGTTTGAGACCTCATCCAGACAGTGACTGTAGGTGTAGTTGGCGCGCAGCGTCAGCCCGCTGATCTGCTTGGTTGCAGAGGATTGCAGGCCGCTGTAATGGCTGCCCGTTCCGGTGCGAAACTCGTTGACGTTGGCGAATCTCTGGTCGAGCGGCTGGTTAAAAGCAAATGGCGCAAAGCAACCATCGCACACCGTTTGATAGCCGTTCAACTGCACCTGATAAGGTTCCTGGACGGAACGTGTGCCGACGTAATCCACGTGCAGCGATCCCCGCGCTCCCAACTCGCGCTCCACGCCGAGGCTCCATTGCAGGAAATACGGCGTCTTCAACGTGCCGCTGGGAAAGGTGTTCATGTCCACAGCCAGGGGGCAGATGGGCGCACCGGCATGGATTCCTGTACAGGGCAAGCCTCCAGATTGAAAGATTCTTTGAAAAGTTCGGTTGGCTGCGACAGTCGCATCGACCGCGCTGATATCCACACCAGCGTTGTTGGTCGCACCGGGAGCAATGCCGACGCCACCCACCTGTCCGTTGATGCCGCCTACGAATACCGGCGCATAGGGAGCATTGGTCGCGCCCAGGTCGGCAATCTGCGCTGGGATAATGTCGTTGAAGACGCCTCCACCGGCGTGTAGCGCGATCTTCTCCGATACTTTGTAGGCTGCTGAAACGCGTGGCTGCCAACTGAAGAGCGGGGTGCCGGGAAAGAGCGAGTGCACATTGGTTTCGATCACCTGGTTTAAAGGCTGGTCGATGGAGTGCTGCATATCGAGAAATGACCCAGCGGGGCGCGCGAAGAGGCGATGCTGATTCACCGGATTGGTGTTCCAGGATGCGCGCAGTCCGGCGACAACGCTCCAGCGCTGGCCCAGTTTGATGGTGTCCATGGCGTAGACGTCGAGGTTGCCGAGCGCGATGCTCTCCTTCTGCGTTACCGGAAAGCCCGCCGTAGCCGTGGCTGCCGCGCCTGTTCACACTACCCCAGCGGGTGGCGCTGCTGGTGAAAATCGGGCCAGACGAGGTGGAGGCCGAAGGCTTTGGTGGTTCCAACGTCGAGGCCGAGAACGAAGTATGGCCCGATTTTCGCCGCAGCCCGAAGGGACGGGGCCCATTTTCCCCCTCTCTTCGTCCATTGTCGCCAGGATGCACCCGGCATCCGTCGCTCCTCACTCCTCGATATGGGGAAAATGGGCTCCCGTCGCCGCCCACCGGGGTAGTGTGAACAGACCCTAGCGAAGGACAAACCGATAAAAGTCTTCGCCGAACCCAGATGGCAAGTTGAATTGTGGTTCTTCCAAGAGCGGAAAACAACGGTTCGTATCCACACCGGCCGCACGGAAGCGTTGCACTGTGTAGTGCGTAACTCCTAGCGAAAGCAATAGATCGCGCTGGGCGAGTAACTCTTCGCCCGTAAGAAGATCTGGGTGAACCGTGGTGCGCACCTCATAGGGAACTCCGCTTGCAAGCAGCAGGCGCAGGCTCTGGTGGGCTCGCGCACCGCTCTGTTCGATGCCAGTGATGCGGGAGTAGGCGTAGAAAGGTGCCTTCACATCGAATCCTACCCAATCCACCCAAGGTAAAACCGCAGAGAACCGCTCCGGCACAGCGCCTGCGGTGTGCAAGCCGACGCGAAAGCCGAGATCGCGCACGCTCTGGATCGCGCCGAGCAAGGCGGATTGCAGTGTTGGTTCGCCCCCTGAGAAGATGACGCCATCCAGCAAGCCCTTGCGGTTTTCCAGAAAGGTCAGAATCTCTTTCCACGAGAGTTGTTCCTCACATTGCGCCGGGCGCAGGTGTGGATTGTGGCAGTAGACGCAGTCCCACCCGCAACCCTGGCAAAAGACGGTGGCTGCCAGTTCTCCAGGCCAGTCGCAGGTGGAGAGGCGCGCCAAGCCGCCCACCCGCAACTCCGGTGATCTAGGCTCTGGGTTCAATGAAGCAGTTGCGTTCATGGAATTCGCCTTGTTTGCCGCGGTTGAAGGAAGAAACTGGACGATGGTAGCCCATTACGCGAGTCCACACTTCGCAAGGTTGGCGTTCTTCCGGGGTCAGAGTGGATGCGGCTTCCTGATCGATGACATTTGAGAGAGTTTGCATGGGATTTCCTTTCGAGTTACTTGATTGCGGCAAGTTGTTTGCGAGCGATCACGTCGGCGTCGCACTTGGGGCAATAGCTGTGTTCCCCATCGAGATAGCCGTGTTTGGGGCAGATGGAGAAGGTGGGCGAGATGGTGATGTAGGGCAGGCGATAGTTCTCCAAGGCCCGGCGCACCAGCTTCTTGCACGCCGTGGCTGTCGAGATGCGCTCGCCCATGTAGAGATGGAGCACGGTGCCGCCGGTGTACTTGCGCTGCAGCTCTTCCTGCCGCTGCAAGGCCTCGAAGGGATCGTCGGTAAAACCGGCCGGAAGCTGGCTGGAGTTGGTGTAGTACGACTCCTCTGCCGTGCCAGCCTGCAGGATTTCGGGAAAGCGCTTCTTGTCTTCGCGCGCAAAGCGGTAGGTTGTGCCCTCGGCGGGCGTTGCCTCCAGGTTGTACATGTGGCCGGTTTCTTCCTGAAATTTCACGATGCGGGCGCGCACGTGGTCGAGGAAGCGCACGGCAAAGTTGTGTCCCCACTCCGTGGTGATGTCGTCTCTGTCGTCACTGAAGTTGCGGATCATCTCATTGATGCCGTTCACGCCCAAAGTCGAAAAGAAGTTGCGCAACGAGCCAAGATAGCGCTTGGTGTAGGGAAACAGGCCGTTGTCCATGTGACGTTGGATGACTTTGCGCTTGATCTCCAGGCTGGTGCGAGAGATCTCAAGCAGTTCATCAAGACGCTGCAAGAGTCCGGCTTCGTCGCCGCGATGCAGATAGCCGAGCCGCGCGCAGTTGAGCGTGACAACGCCTACGGAGCCGGTCTGCTCGGCGCTGCCAAAGAGGCCATTGCCGCGCTTGAGCAACTCGGAGAGGTTCAGTTGCAAACGGCAGCACATGGAACGCACCATGTTCGGCTTCAATTCGGAGTTGAGAAAATTCTGAAAGTAAGGCAGGCCGTATTTCGCCGTCATCTCGAAGAGAAGCTCGGCGTTTTCGCTCTCCCAGGGGAAGTCTGAAGTGATGTTGTAGGTGGGAATGGGAAAGGTGAAGACGCGCCCCTTGGCGTCGCCGGTGGTCATGACCTCGATGTAGGCGCGGTTGATCATGTCCATCTCGACCTGCAAGTCTCCGTAGACGAAGGGCATGGTCTGTCCGCCAATGACCGGAATCTGATCCCGCAGATCTTCCGGGCAGGTCCAGTCAAAGGTCAGGTTGGTAAAGGGCGTCTGCGTACCCCAGCGCGAAGGCACGTTGAGGTTATAGACCAGCTCTTGAATGCACTGTCGAACCTCGGCAAAGCCGAGACTGTCCTTGCGGATAAAGGGCGCCAGATAGGTGTCGAAGGAACTGAAGGCCTGCGCGCCGGCCCACTCGTTTTGCAGGGTACCGAGAAAGTTGACGATCTGCCCGACGGCGCTGGAAAGATGCTTGGGCGGTCCTGCTTCAACCTTGCCGGGAACCCCGTTCAAGCCTTCAAGCAGCAACATGCGCAGCGACCATCCGGCGCAATAGCCGGCCAGCATGTCCAGATCGTGGATGTGCAGGTCGCCCTCGCGGTGGGCGCGGCCTATCTCTGGCGAATAGACATGCGAGAGCCAGTAGTTGGCCACCACCTTGCCGGAGACATTCAGAATCAATCCGCCCAGGGAGTATCCCTGATTGGCGTTGGCATTGACACGCCAGTCGGCGCGCTCCAGATACTCATTCATCGACGACGCCACATCAACCAGGGTGCGCTGATCGGTGCGGGCGCGGGTGCGTTGCTCGCGGTAGACGATGTAGGCGCGTGCCGTGGCAAAGTGATTGGCGCTGATGAGCACCTGCTCGACTACGTCCTGCACCTGCTCAATATGGGGAGCGCGGTCATGGAAGCGGTGAGCCAGCACTTTGAGCGTCTGGCTGGTCAGTAACCGGGCTTCGGCGGCATCAAATGCGCCGGTAGCTTTACCGGCCCGTTCAATGGCGGAGGCGATCTTGCCTCCATCGAACGGGACGACGGCGCCACTGCGCTTGACGAGAGAAGAGGGCGGAAGTATGGAAGAAACGGACATCGGCAAACCCTTTCATCGGGAAGGGGATGCCGGATCGGGTGCAGGTCGGAAGCGGGAGATGATCCTGAAAATATCCAAGGAGCCAAAACCTGCAAGCGCGCAATCGACCCAACGGTGCACCCCGCCCGTGGACAATTCGTGTGCTACGGCAGGTCTCCTGGCTCGCGGGTCATGGCGACAATCCCGTCTTCCCACCCCCCTCGGGAGGCAGTGACATGAAGGGATTGCAGCTCTTCGCTCACAGTTGCGGGGGCAGCGCCGGCATGGTCAAACAACAGTACCGGCTTCCCTCTTAGCCCCATATCTAGTATCTATGGGGAACCGTAACGCTACTGATTGTATATGGATCGCAGTTCGGTGTCAAGACCCGCTTTCTTTGCATCGCTGGAGTGGATTGATCGCCTACCAGAATTCCTCGCCAGGACCTTCCTGGATTTTCCGCCGACTCAGAAGCCGCTTCCCCTTGGAATTGCTGATTTATCGATTGGTCACCGTCTATCGTCAATCTCAGGCGTATGATTGCCGCGACAAACTATACGCTGCCGGGCAGGTCGAATATCTGAGCTTTTTGTGAATGAGTGTGAACTTTTTGACAGCGTCGCAGGCCGTCGCTCACTGATGTTTGCGCCGACTTGAGGGTGTTGGATTCGGTCTACTGCATTTCCGAAAATACGATAAAGTCCTGCCGTACAACGCGGGATTCACAACCCATTGCACCGAGGAAACCAAGGAGACGCCGCGGAGTCGGAGAGAGTGACTACGACAGGCGATGCTCAGAAGGAGAGGACCATGTCAGACGAATCAAAGTGCCCGTTCTCAAGCGGCACTCGCAAACCTACGCTAGCCGGGACCTCAACGAACGCAGCTTGGTGGCCCAATCAACTGAACCTGAAGATCTTGCACCAGCACTCCCCGCTGTCCAATCCTCTGGGCGAGGGGTTTAACTACGCAGATGAATTCAAGAGTCTTGACTTGGATGCAGTGATCAAGGATCTCCATGCCCTGATGACCGACTCGCAGGATTGGTGGCCCGCGGATTATGGCCACTATGGGCCGTTCTTCATCCGCATGGCGTGGCATAGCGCAGGCACCTACCGCATCGCCGATGGCCGCGGCGGCGCGGGCTCCGGCGCGCAGAGATTTGCTCCCCTCAATAGCTGGCCCGACAATGTGAGCCTGGACAAGGCGCGGCGGCTGCTGTGGCCGATCAAGCAGAAGTACGGCAAGAAGATCTCCTGGGCCGACCTGATGATTCTGGCCGGGAATGTGGCTCTCGACTCCATGGGACTCAAGACCTTTGGCTTCGGCGGCGGACGGCCGGACATCTGGGAGCCGGAAGAAGATATCTATTGGGGTCCTGAGGGCAAGTGGCTGGCCGATGAACGCTATACGGGCGACCGCCAGCTTGAGAATCCTCTCGGTGCAGTGCAGATGGGGCTTATCTATGTGAATCCGGAAGGGCCCAACGCCAAGCCCGATCCCATCGCCGCGGCCATCGACATTCGCGAGACCTTCGCGCGCATGGCGATGAATGACGAGGAGACGGTTGCGCTCATCGCCGGTGGTCACACTTTCGGCAAGGCGCACGGCGCTGCCGATCCGCAGAAGTACGTCGGACCAGAGCCCGAAGGGGCCGACATTGAAGAGCAAGGCCTCGGCTGGAAGAACAGCTTTGGCAGCGGCAAGGGCGTCGATACCATCAGCAGCGGCCTGGAGGGCGCATGGACCACCAATCCGGCGAAGTGGGACAACAATTACCTGGAAAACCTTTTTGCCTATGAGTGGGAACTGACCAAGAGCCCTGCCGGCGCCCAGCAATGGACGCCCAAAGGCGGAGCGGGAGCGGATAGCGTCCCCGATGCCCACGATCCAATGAAAAAGCACGCCCCGATCATGTTCACAACCGACCTCTCGTTAAGGTTGGACCGCATCTACGAGAAGATCTCGCGACGCTTCCTTGCCCATCCTCAGGAACTCGCCGATGCCTTCTCCAAGGCATGGTTCAAGCTCACCCATCGCGATATGGGACCAGTTTCGCGGTATCTTGGCCCGTTGGTCCCCAAGGAGCAGCTGTTGTGGCAAGATCCCATTCCCGCGGTCGATCACGAACTGATTGGAGATGAGGATATTGCCGCTCTGAAGGCCAGGATTCTAGCCTCGGGTCTTTCGATCTCCCGGTTGGTGGCAACGGCCTGGGCGTCGGCATCGACCTTCCGCGGCAGCGACAAGCGCGGCGGGGCCAACGGAGCACGCATTCGCCTTGCGCCGCAAAAGGATTGGGAGGTTAATCAACCCGATGAACTGGCTGGGATTCTGCCAACCCTGGAAGCAATCCAGAGCGATTTCAACGGCGCGCAATCCGGTGGAAAGAAAGTCTCCCTTGCCGACCTGATCGTTTTGGCCGGCTGCGCGGCCGTCGAAGAAGCTGCGAAAAAGGCCGGCCATGAGATTAAGGCTCCCTTTGCGCCGGGGCGCACGGATGCATCGCAGGAGCAGACCGATGTAGTCTCATTTGCCGTACTGGAGCCGACCGCGGACGGCTTCCGCAACTACATTCGCAAGGGGCAGGAATCCTCTGCCGCCGAATTGCTGTTGGACCGGGCGCAGTTGCTGACGCTGACCGCTCCCGAAATGACGGTTCTTATTGGCGGCTTACGCGTCCTCAATGCGAACTATGGGCACTCCAAAAATGGAGTCTTCACCGAGAGACCTGAAACATTGACCAATGACTTCTTCGTGAACCTGCTCGACATGAACACGAAGTGGCAGAGGTCCGTTGCGGCGGAAGGCGTGCTGGAAGGGCACGATCGCGCGACCGGCAAGCTGAAAGCTACGGGGACCGTCGTCGATATGGTCTTTGGATCGAACGCGCAGCTCCGGTCACTCGCGGAGGTCTATGCCAGTAGCGACGGGCAGCAGTCATTCGTGCAGGACTTCGTGGCGGCCTGGAACAAGGTGATGAACCTGGATCGCTTCGATCTTGCCTGATCTTATGTGAGATCGGAGGACAGGCTTTAATTCATCCAAGTCCTTCTCTGACTGCTTGATTTGTAGCAACAAGCTGGCTGCGCGGAGCAAACAGGCACGCACCCGGGAGGCCTGCATCCTCTCAGGGTTGCGTCCCGGTTGCTTCCGCGCGGGCCAGCGCAACCGCCGAGTTTGGTGCTGCCTGCTCACAGTAGTTTACAAATTGGTCCAGAGAGTCGATCTTTGCGAAGTGAGGCAGATATAGTGGACAGGATCGGTGTCATTGACTTTGCCCTCTATCGATCCGTCTACATGAAGTTTTCCAGATTCAAAGAGAATGCGGCCATCGGCCGTGAGCACGGTAACATGCAACCAGGCCCGGCGCGAGGGAAAAGAGGTAGGCAGTTTGTGACCGGTCAGAATACCCACAGCTCGCGGCAAACGAGTACTCTTGCCTGAAGGTCGCGGAACAATGCGGTCTGGAAGTTCCCCGCTACCGGTTATCAGAAGACGCACTCGCGCTTGTCATTGATCGCTTTGACTTGCGACCGGACGGAACCTGTCGTGGTTTCGAGGACTTCTGTGTGCTCAATGCCAGACGTACCGGCCAGAAATACAGCGGCAGCTACGAAACCTCGGTCCTGAAGCGGTTTACCCAATTCGCAAATTCATCCCATATGGTAGAGGATCTCGAACGGCTCTTCACCCTCCTCAGCATCAACGGCGCAATCCGCAATGGTGATGCACACCTCAAGAATTTTGGCGTTGTCTATGACGATGTCGAGGGCGAGGCGAGGCTGGCTCCCGTCTATGACTTGGTGACCACATCCGTCTATCTGCCAAAAGACAGTTTGGCTCTTACACTCAACGGCACTACCCGATGGCCGACCGCCAAGGAACTTCAGCGTCTCGGCGAGACCAGGATGGGCTGTTCTCCCGCCCGCACTCGCCAGATCCTTGAACGCATCGCTCATGCAATGAGGACGATTGCCGCGGAGATCAAGGTCTACAACAAAGAACATCCTGAATTCGAAGACATCGGTACCCGTATGATGGAACATTGGGAGTTGGGAATTGCCGCTTCACTCCAGCCGGCATAGCTCACACAATTTCCTTTGTTTTCAGCAAAGAGCCACGCATTTGGCTGGGCTTCCTGTCGAGCTCAAGCGTTGCCGTCGGCTGTAGCTGGTACTATCCCGGTTCCGCAACCATCGCTCGACTTGCGTTCTTTTACATTTTCTTCGGCCAAGAGACGCCAGTTGCGCGCTTAAAAGGACTAAGCTAGGTGACAGTTGGTTTTTCAGTAGCGTGCAATGGTCGACGGCAACCTTGGCATTTATTGCAAATATGGTAACCTGTTTTCTGTAAGCTATGGACGACAAAGGGGGCCTGAACGTTCGATCCCCACTAGCCGCCCCAACTTTTTTCTTTAAATACTACATGGTTCACTAAAACCAACCTCTTCGTTGTGAGTCCCCGTGACCCAGGCCCCTCTATCAAACTCAGTGTCGAAAACCCCGGAGAACGTGGCGGATTTCGTCATGCCCGACTTTACCCCCTGCCGTGGATTGAGCAACGGGCATCTTCAAACCATTGTTGGTAATTTTTTGCCCCGCCCTGCTTTCCAGCTCCCGTCAACCCCTGAAACTGTGCTCGTGGAGCCTGCCGATGGCAGTCGGGTGCTTTGTCATTGTCACTGGCAGGCCACTCCGGCAGAGCGGCTTACGATGGTTTTGGTGCACGGGTTGGAAGGCTCCTCCGATTCCCGGTATGTGCAGGGCATCGCCGCCCGCGGATGGGAAGCAGGCTGCAATGTGGTTCGCATGAACATGCGCAACTGCGGCGACACCGAGCATCTGACCCCGACACTCTACCACTCCGGCCTCTCTGGCGACGTGGCGGCGGTGGTTCGCCATTTTAGTGCGCGCTTCAACTTGCGCCGGGTGGCGCTGGTGGGCTATTCGATGGGTGGCAACCTGGTGCTCAAAATGGCTGGCGAATGGGGCAGTCGGAAACCACTGGTTGCGGTCGCGGCAGTATGTCCGGCCATCGATCTGGCGGCGGGCTCCGATGCGCTGCATGAGCCTGTCAACCGCGCCTATGAATGGAAGTTTCTACGCGGCCTTATCGCCCGCTTTGAGCGCAAGGCGAGGTTGTATCCCGACATTTACCAGACCACGGCAGTCGGCCCTATTCGCTCGATCCGCGAGTTTGACGACAAGGTGCTGGCACGCTACTCGGAGTTTCGCGATGCCGACGACTATTACCACCGCGCCGCCAGCGCTTCCGTAGTGGATCGCATTGCGGTTCCAACCCTGATTTTGTGTGCGCAGGACGATCCTTTTATACGTCTTCTGCCCAATACGCGCGCCCGTATTCAGGCGAATCCGTGGATTCAGCTTGCCGAAACGCGCCACGGCGGACATTGTGCCTTTCTTTCCCGCGATCCCGGCAACGAGATTCACTGGGCAGAGGCAGTTCTGATCCGTTATCTTCTCGCAGTAACCGGTTAAACTGTATCGTTGGTCATGGCGGTCCTGGTCAGGATGAGCCGAAGGGACATATGGAAGCGGATTGGGAGATCGAAGTGGGCGGAGGAGCACCAGTGATCGAGGCGCATTGGAGCGGATTCGTGGACCTGCGCGCGCAGCCTGGCCGCATCGTCGAGATCTCTGAAGTTGCAAAATGTGCTCCACTTGCTGAGCTGCTCTTGGCTCTCAATGGAACTGTTTCAGGGCTGTGGACCGCCAAATGCGATCTGTGGGAGCCTGATGCTCCTGTGGTGGCTGGGGAAACTTCTCTGCCAGACGCAGAACTGCGCTGCGGTGCCTTCGGTTCTCCTCACGCCTTGGCCTGCTATGTCGACCTGCTTCCGCTCAATGGCAGGGTTTTTCCGCTGTGGACGGAGGCCGAGAGCTTTTGCCGGGCTTGGGTGGATCGGTTGGCGGAGGTGTCGATTCCCGAAGCTCGTTTGGATTTGGTGGTGCGCCAGGCGATTGCCGGTACGAGCGAAGGTTTTGGCGTGACCGCCTATTTTCATGCCGAGGCAGGGTCTGGCGCGGCTGCTATTTCATCGCTTGCGGCGGCTTTTTCAGCTTTTGCTGCTTCGATTCCACCCTTGCCTGCTCCCGCAGATGCCGTGTCCCGGATACAATGAGAGAGCACGGGCGAGTAGCTCAACTGGATAGAGCACCGGCCTTCTAAGCCGGGGGTTGCAGGTTCAAGCCCTGCCTCGCCTACCATTCATTTCAAAGGGATTGCCTCATCGGCAGTCCCTTTTTCATTTTGACTGTGGGGTTTTGTGGGGACCCTGAAGGTAAGAGCGGGGTAGTCCAGGGGAAATCTTCTACTGGGGCCGCCGATAAGGAAGCTTATTGACCGCGTCCCGATTCGCCAGATTACGTGTGTGCGAACAACCGACTCCCAAGCGGTATAATCACGCGCAGCTACGATCTCTTCAATCACTTGCTCAAAGAGACCACGCCGCAAGGCTCGGTCGGCTACACCTACGACGCCGACGGACGCCGCCAGACGATGACCGTTTCCGGACAGGCGCAGGTAATCTATACCTTCGACAATGCCAGCTGTCTGACGGCAATTGCACAGGGTGCATCCAACGTTTCCTTTTCATGATTTTAATTCAGTAATGCAACTCTTGAATGTTAACCCTTTCAATCCGCCACCTGGTACTAACCCGACACCGCTCTTTTGGCCAGCAGGTGCAGGAAATCCTCCAGCCCCATCTAATCCATGGAACTTTTAGAACGAGTCCTGACGGGAGATATGTGTATGACGTTTTGGAAACGAAAAGCAATTGCGCTCTTTTTGTTGACGATTCCGTGTTGGACTGGAGTTGTTGGCCAAATTATTCACTGCACTCGTTCTGAAGCAGAAAAAGCAGATTATGAGGCGAGCAGACTACGAACCTGGGATGAGCTGTACCAGTCATACTTGCGCTATTCTGGCTGCGATGATGGTTCAATCGGAGAGGGTTATAGCGACTCCGTGGTGCGACTATTAGCCCATCACTGGGAAGCACTTACACAGGCCTTACCATTATTCGCAGGTAATACTGGTTTTTACAAATTTGTACTTAAGCACATCGACCCGACGACTGAAAATAATGATTTAAAGCTGATTCGTATGTATACGGTTCATTCTTGTCCAAAGGGAGGTGACGAAATTTGTGTCCAAATGCGATTAGCTGCAGAAAGTGCACTGAGTGAAAATGGAATTGTTTTTCACTCACAACGCAAGAAATAAGACGGGGTGGCGGGTGTCCACAGTCCCGGTGATCTTTTCAAACCAAGATGAGGGTGCCCCCGGTCCCTCGCTTTTGGGGACAGGAGATACGACGAACCTTACGGCTGTCTATAATGCCAACAACCAGCTTACCCAGTGGGGATCGACCGCAATGACCTACGACGCCAACGGCAACACGCTGAACGACGGGTACTAACAAACCACAATCACGGTACCAATTTCTATAACGTTCCGGAAATGATCGGTGCGGGTTTAGGTGGTGCAGCCGGAGGTGTCATAGTGGCTGGCCTCTCCGCCGCAGGTTTGGCTCTAAACTTGGGATGGCTCTCTGCTCTTCCAAACGCCATTCTTTCGGGTGTGCCTGGTTATGTAAGCACGACTGCGGGCTGGTCGGAAGGTGAGCATAGCGATCAGGGAGGGCAGGGAACGAGCGGCCGTAAGGACAAGTCAAGTTCAGGCGGATGTCAATGAGCCGCAGCCAGCTACAAGCCAAGCTAACCAGCGAGTACAACACGGAGGATGTAGATGCTTTCAACAGATAACGCAGTTGTACTGTCGAGATTCCTGATTCCATTATTGGGAGCACTGGTGTGGACATTTATGTCTCTGTTGCCAAGGTGCGCCTACAGGCTCACTCCAAAAAGTTGGCAGAGACTGATATCGCTCCTCTTGCTGAACATTGGAATATGGAGCGTGTTTATTCTGCAAGTGAACATCATGAACCATTTCGCCCCACAGGATGCTCACGGAGATTATTTTCATGCCTTTATTCTGATCGAAGCCGGAGGTGGGCTGATTCTTGGCTTTTATATGCTTTCTCGGGAGAGTTCGAGGAGCGCGAGGCAAGCGTCGGGAAGCTCGAATGACGCCGACGAGAAGCAATAAGAGAGGGAACGACTTGCTCTCGATTTGGGATCGTACTACCGGGCCAGATACCACAACCCCGCCACGGGCAGATTCCTGAGCGAAGACCCGCTGGGGTTTGCAGGCGCAATCAACCTGTATCTATAAACGGGGAACAGCCTGTGATTTGTATCACAAGGAACTCGCCAGCTCTGCGTTGTCAATCGCTGTTTGTCAAGCGGGGGGCAATTTCTGCACGTTTACAGTGGTAAATCTATTTAGAAACGGACCATGAGAGTCCAAATGGGCCGAATGGGTACTGTCACTGGCGGCCTTCGAGTCCTGTTTGAGAGTTCCTTTTGCGCTCTGCCCTGCGGTCGATTTCGATTGATTGATAACGTTGACGCTTTGCAGGCCTAGTAGTTCCGAACACTTAACGGTCATGACGGCAGTTTCTTCCCGAAGGCGAAAAGTGGGCCCGCATGGTCCGTAAGTGCCTTGTTTTTCAGAATCGTTCATTGAGAGATAAAAATTGCCGATATAGACAAGAGCGCCTCTGCGCCAAGTGGGAGGAAGGGTGTCGGAATTCAACGGCAGCACCGAAAAACTGAGCCTTTTTCCCTGTGCGGAGGAACCCGCAGATGCCATCCTTATCACCGATGCTCAAGGAATCATTGGATATGTGAACGCCCAATTGACAGCGATGACCGGATACAACAGTGAAGAGGTGCTGGGAAAGACACCCTCGATCTTCAAATCTGGCCGGCAATCGCAGTCCTTTTACCAGGAGATGTGGTCGACCCTTGTGACTGGCGAAGTATGGCAGGGAGTGCTCACCAACCGGCGCAAGAATGGCAGCGAGTATGCAGAGAAGATGCGGATTGCGCCGATCAAGAGTCCGGATGGAAAAACTTATGGATACATTGCAACCAAGCGCGAAATCATGGCAGCCGGGGTCACCCGTCAGCACAAGTCAGAGATGACGCAGGCATTGCTGGGGGCGATTATCCAGTCCTCGCGGGACGCAATCTGCTCCACCGAAATGGACGGAAGCATCGTCATCTGGAATCCAGGCGCAGAAGAGTTGTTTGGCTACCGCAGTGATGAAGTGATCGGCAAGAATGCTGCCCTCATGGCTCTGCCAGGGCGCGTTCAAAAACTGGCTGAGTATCTTGATATTGTCTGTCACGGCGGAAGCATCGGTCCGTACGATGCTGTTCTTCAGGGAAAGAATGGCCGAGAAGTCGTAGTCTCTTTTTCCATGTTTCCAGTGCGCAATCCATCGGGAGAGTTAGTCGGCGCATCGGTGATTGCGCGCGATATTCGTGCGCAGAAAGAAGTTCAGGAACTCTTCCGCCGGGTCTTTGCCTTCGCCCCCTTCGGCATCTGTGTCTGCGATATTAATGGCAAATACCTTCAGGTCAATGAGGCCTTTTGCTCGATTGTAGGATACAGCGAAGAGGAATTGCTCACCATGTCCTGGAGGGACTTGACGCTCCAGGAAGATATCGTCCACTCAGAATTAATGACGGAACAGCTTGTCAATGATCCGGGTGAAACGGTGGAGCTCATGACGCGCTACCGACACCACAACGGCAGCATCCTCTGGGTGCGCCTGAAAGTCTCGTTGGTGCGCAATGCATACGGAAGTTCCTGGCATACCGTGATTCACATGGAAGACGTCACCGAGAGCCTGCGGACGACTACGGCATTGTCAGAGTCGGAAAGCAGGTTTCGCCGCATCTTCGAAAACAACGGGCTGGCTATGTTGTTTTCCGATCCACAGAGTGGGCAGATTGTCTCGGCCAATCACGCGGCGGCGGATTTTCTTGGCGTTACTCATGATCAGTTGACCGAAATGTATATAAGCCAGATCGAAACCATGCCCCCGGCAGAGGTGGCACAAGAAACAATTCGCGTCTTGCGCGAAAAGCAGCACAGCTTTGAATCCCGCTACCGATTGGCAGATGGAGCACTGCTCGATGTGGAGGTCTTCTCTTCGGCGATCAATCTGGCTGACAAGCCCATGCTGTTTTCGATCGTAAATGATATCTCGGCGCGTAAACAGGCGGATCGCCGCATGCGCGAGAGCGAGGAAAAATTCCGGTTACTCACGGATAATATTCGCGAAGTCTTCTGGATCATGAACGGTGAGTGCACCAGGATGCTGTATCTGAGCCCGGCATTCGAGATGGTCTGGGGCATTTCTGCCGAGAGTGTGTACCGTGATCTCGACGTCCTGATGGAGGTGATCGATCCCCGGGATCTTGTTGCCGTGCGGAAGACGCTAGAGCAGCAACGGTGCGGAGAGAGTTCGGATATCGAGTTTCGCATCCTGGTCCACGGGAACGAACAGAGGTGGATTCAGGACCGCGCTTTTCCCATCTGTGACGCAGAGGGTCGAGTGCGACAGATTGTTGGCTTTGCCGAGAACATTACCGAGCGCAAGCGGAACGAAGAGAAACTGCGGCAAGTGACGGAACGCTTGACCCTTGCGACGCAAGCCAGTGGGGTCGGCGTTTGGGTGCACGAGATTGCCACCGACCGAATGATCTTTGACGAGCAGATGTTCCGGCTGTACGGGCTGACGGCGGAGACTTTCTCCGGGACTTACGATGCGTGGTACGCACTGGTGCATCCCGATGACCGGCAGAGGATGCGTGATGAGGTACGGGATGCGAATGCCGGCAAGCGAAAATTCGAGTTCGAATATCGCATCGTCTGGCCCGATGGAAGCATTCACTACATTCGAGACTTTGCCATCGGACAGCGGAACGCCGAAGGTGAACTGGTTCGGGTGATTGGCGCCAACTGGGATATTACCGTACAAAAACAGGCTGAAATCGATCTGCGCGAGGGCGAAGAGCGTTACCGCGCGACTTTTGAGCAAGCCGCTGTCGGGATCTTTCATGCCTCGTTTACTGGGAAATTTCTTAGTTGTAACTCCCGGTTCGCGGAGATTGTCGGCTACACACGGGAAGAAATTCTGGGTATGAACTTTCAGCAGATCACTGTGCCGGAAGATGTTGCGCTGACTTTGAACTCGCGCGAGCAAATGGCGGCAGGTAAGTCGGCCACATGGGAGAAGCGTTATATCCGCAAAAATGGCACATTGACGTGGGTAAGAATCACTTCTTCGGCGCAGACAGATAATCAGGGACGCATTCTTCACTATATCTCTGTGGCGGAGGATATCAACGAACGCAAGCTGGCTGAAGAGAATCTGCAAGAGGCGCGTGAGCGCAAACTGCTGGCGGCGCGGGCCGGCGGGGTGGGCATCTGGGATTACGATGTCAAGCGGAATCTGATGATCTGGGATGATCAGATGTACGCGCTCTACGGTTGTACGCGGGGGAAATTTGACGGAGTTTGGGAGACCTGGCTGAGCAAACTTCATGGCGATGATCTCGATCGCACGGCCAACGAGATTAGCGCGGCGCTGATCGGGGAAAAAGACTTCGATACCGAGTTTCGCGTGGTGTGGCCGGACGGAAGCATTCATCACATTCGCGCGCTGGCTTTGACCAAGCGGGGCAGCGATGGGCTGCCGACCCATATGGTCGGGACCAACTGGGATATCACCGCGCAAACCAAGGCCGCGGAGGAGGCGTTGGAGGTCAACCTGCAGCTTGCCGAAGAGACCGTTCGCGCCGGAAGGCTGGCCGCGGAGGCAGCCAAGGCCAACGCGGCAAAGAGCGAGTTTCTAGCCAATATGAGCCATGAGATTCGCACGCCCATGAACGGGATTATCGGAATCACCAATCTCTTGCTGGATACCGAACTCGACCCGCAGCAGCGCGCCCACGCCCAGACCGTGCTGGGATGCGGCGAAACACTGCTTTCGCTGGTCAACCAGATTCTGGATTTCTCCAAGATCGAAGCGGGAAAACTGGAACTGGAGATACTGGATTTCAACCTGCGGGATTTCCTGGACGATTTTGTGTCGGTTGCCGCCCTTCAGGCGCACAAAAAGGGGTTGAGTCTGGATTGTGAGTGCGACCCGGCCACGCCTACGTGGTTGCGTGGCGATTTGAACCGGCTGCGTCAGATTCTCACCAACCTGGTCGGAAACGCCGTCAAGTTCACGGCGCAGGGAGCGGTGGACATTCGTGTCCAACTGATCGAAGAGACGGATCTCGATATTGCCTTGCGCTTCGCCGTCAGCGATACGGGAATCGGGATTCCAGCGGACAAGATCGGTCAACTCTTTAGCAAGTTCACTCAGGTTGACTCTTCGACCACCCGACTCTACGGCGGTACTGGACTGGGACTGGCGATCTCCAGGCAGTTGGCCACGTTGATGGGCGGGGAGATGGATGTTCAGACCGAGGATGGCAAAGGTTCGGAATTCTGGTTTACAGCTCATTTCGGCAGGGGGACCGGTCACGGCGCGCAACCGCTGGTGACTGACGAATTGCGGGGGCTGCGGGTTCTCATTGTGGATGAAAAAGCCGCTGTAAGACAGTCGCTTGAACGGCGCTTGTCGGCTGCGGGCATGAAGCCCTCTCTGGCGAAAGATTATCCGGAGGCGGTGCAGGCGCTTTATCGCGCCGTGTCCGAACACCATCCCTATCGCGTCGTCATCATCGACTTGCAGTCGAAGGCCTTGCGCGGAGAGGCTCTGGCGCTAATGATCCAGAGTGATTCACTTTTGCTGGAAACGCATTTGGTGCTCTTGGAGGCGATCGGGAGCCACTCCGAGTTTCATCCATCAGAGGGACATGGTCACTGCGCCTGCATCAGCAAACCGGTGCGTAGCCAGGAACTGATTGACACCCTGGTGTCGCTGGTCTCAAAGGATGGAAGTTTCTCGACGGGAAGGCGCGCTGCAGGTCCAGTTATTTCGTCCGCTCCGGCACTCTTCAGCAGCGCGGATGCACGAGTTTTGCTGGTTGAGGACAATCTGACCAACCAGCAGGTCGCAACCGGCATCCTGAAAAAACTCGGTCTGAGTGTAGAGGTAGCGTCCAACGGCGCTGAAGCGATTGCCGCATTGGAATCCGGTGAATTCGGTCTGGTGCTGATGGATGTGCAGATGCCGGTTATGGACGGGTTCGAAGCCACACGCAGGATTCGCTGTTCGAAATCCCCGAAGATCAATCCACGCATTCCGATCATCGCCATGACCGCGCACGCGCTGCAAAGCGACCGGGCAAACTGCATGGTTGCGGGAATGGACGATTATGTCTCCAAACCTGTGTACGTCAAGGCGCTGACCGAGGTCCTGCTGCGCTGGCTGCCACGGTCGGAGAGCAGCCCAATCGAGCCGAAGCAGGAGACTCTGATCGATGCGCCAGCGAATGGGCCGGTAGTCTTTGATCGGGAAGGCATGACGCGCCGGCTGATGAACGATGATGAACTGATTCAGTTGGTGACCACCGATTTTCTGGCCGATATACCGCTACAGATCGAGGCACTGCGTGGTTTTGCAGCTCACCAGGATGCCCATGGCGCAGGCAACAAGGCTCATCTGATCAAGGGGGCATCTTCCAATGTCGGCGGCGAGGCATTGCGCGCGGTTGCGTTCGAGATTGAGAAGGCAGCCAAGGAAGGGGACTTGGGATTCATTGCAGCCCACATAGAGGCACTGGAGCTCGAGTTTCAACGGCTGCGTGAGGCGATGACCCAGTCGATCAAACCCTAGACAAGCGGGAATCCTGACGGGGATTGAGGGCAGGGCCACATAGGTATGAGCTGATCGTGGAGGAGGGGACTGCGCACCCTGCACACCGAATGCTCCATATTGGGTCAATTGGACCGTTTCTGTTTTCATTTTTGGGAAGTTGACTCGACTTGGAAAAGATTATTTCCGCATTTCATGCTGTTTCCAGTCCCTCGGCGAAAGTATCTTAAAAAAGCCCCAAGAAACCTGAAAGTTTGCCGATAAGCGGGAAGAGCCACTTTTTGACGGAAGGATCAGCATGGAAGCTGTGGGCCTCGCGAGCAAGGAACAAAGCTCCCTGAGAGTTGTGGAGGCAGTTGCTCAGGACCAGGATCTATCCCCGCTGGTCTTTGTTGTTGACGATGATCCCAGCATTGTTCGCATGATTGGATGGCTGCTGAAACAAGCCGGTTTCCGAACGGCGAGTGCCGGTGATATAGCAAGTGCACTGCAAGGAATTCGCGAGCAGCGGCCGGATTTGATCTTGCTCGATGTCAACCTGCCGGACGGCTCCGGTTTCGAAGTGCTGCGCACGCTGCAGAGCGAGAACACGGCCAACAATACTCCGATTCTGTTCATCTCAGCCAACGATGACATCGCCACCAAGGTGCAGGGGTTTGAGATAGGCGGAGTGGACTACATCACCAAGCCCATTGTGGGCGCCGAGGTCATTGCTCGGGTACGCACCCATCTGCGCCTCAAACGAGCCTATGAGCGGCTGGCCGAATTGCAGACCGAACGGGTGCAATTGCTGGCCAATGCCCAACAGAGCCTGATGCCTCGCCCCGAAGATCGCAAGGATGCGCGCTTTCAAGTCTCGCTGCATCAGGTCTCGGCAGCCGGAGGCGACTTCTACGATGTGATCTCGGCAGGGCAGGGCATTGTTGACTATCTCATTGCCGATGCCAGCGGTCATGACCTGGCGGCCTCCTTCTGGACGGCATCGCTGAAAGCTCTGGCCACCGAGTATGCCACTCCTCTGAACCTCCCCTTGGAGATTGTGCAAGCCATCAACAGTTCGTTATGCCGCCTGCTGCCACCGGGAGCGTTCTTCACTCTGCTGTATGCCCGGCTCAATCACCGGACAGGACGTTTCACGCTGGTCAATGCCGGTCATCCTCCGGCGATTCTGCTTCCCACGAAAGAGGACGCCGCGACCATCCTGCGCCAGGAAGGCGACGTAGTTGGAGCCTTTTCCGACGCGACCTTTGGCGTCATTGAACTAACACTGCAACCAGGCGATCGGGTTTTCTTTTATACAGATGGATTGATTGAAGCAACCGGCATTTACGAAGAAAGATTGCAAAGCCTGGCCGACGCTTGCCAGGCGCTGCGCGGCTTGCCGCTCGATGAGATGGTTCCGGTCGTTGTGAATCAATTAATGGATGGTTTAATTGCTACCGACGACACGCTACTGATGGGGGTGGAGAATTGACATCTTCCCGAACGCATTCTCTGGTTTTCTTTCAACAAATCTCCTCCCGGATGGAGGAGGTAGAGTCGCTGTGCCTGAAGATCCGTGATCTGCTCGAGAATGGCGATCCCAGTCTGGTCTCCTTTCCCCTGGAACTGCTGGCGCGGGAATGCCTGAATAACGCCGTGCTTCATGGAAACCAGAAAAATGCCGAAAAGAAGATTGTCTTGAGGCTCTGGATTGGCAGGGTTTGGCTTCGCCTGCAGGTGAGCGACGAGGGCCCGGGGTTCAATTGGCGCAAGAAGCGCAGCAAGGAAAGAGATCTGGATACCGAGGCCACATCCGGCCGTGGACTGCCGCTCTTTGCGGTGTATGCCGGCCGAGTGCAGTTCAACCGCAGCGGCAACCAGATTACGCTCTGGGTCCAAAAGAAGGCCCAAACAGGAAAGGAACGCTCAGCATGACAGCATATGTAATTGAACAAAAGGACCAGCTGGGTTCGGTGAAGATGATGGGGGATTTGACCGCGGTTCTGGTGCCGGAACTGCAGGCCGCTCTCAAGGATCTGTTGAGCAAAGGCGCGCGGGAGCTGGAATTCGATCTGGCCAGCACGGCCATGCTTGACTCCAGCGGCATGGGGTTATTGATCGCGGCGGCCAACAGCCTGTCGCGCAGCGGGGGCAAGCTGCGCGTCACCAATGTTCGCCCGGAGATCTTCCACTTGCTGCAGAGCATGCGGTTGACCACACGTCTTAATGTGAGCGGTCCGGTGGAATAGGAGAGACCTCATGGAAGTGGATCTGGATGATGAACTGCTTGGAGAATTCATCAATGAGTCGCGCGAGCATCTGACCACCATCGAAACCGATCTGCTGGCGATCGAAGAGGGCGGAGCGAACATTGATCTGGAGCTGGTGAATAAAGTCTTCCGGGCGGCCCATTCCATCAAGGGCGCTAGTGGCTACTTTGGCCTGAACAAGGTCAAGGATCTGTCGCACAAGGCCGAGACCGTGCTGGATATGGTGCGGTCGAAGAAGATGGTTCCCAACGCCGAGATTACCAATCTGTTGCTGGCGGCCTTTGACCAGTTGCGCGAGATGATCAATCATCCGGCAGAGAGTAACAGTGCCGACATTGATGATCTGGTGGTCAGCCTGACCGGGCTTACCTCGGCGCATCTTCCCATGGAACGCAAAGCATCTTTGACCCAGACGGTGGCTCTCCTGCCGGAAGGCGAAAGCGCGGCTGTCGTCGTCTCCAAATTCGACTATGAGCAGGCCAGGGAGTCGGGCCACTTCGTGTACTCGGTGGAATACGACCTGATCCACGATATTGAACGCCAGGGAAGCAATGTGCTGGAGGTCTTCCGCACGCTGCTGAAATCTGGAGATATTCTCGACTGCGATGTGAATTTTGAAGCAGTGGGAACGCTGGACGATCCGCTCGGAAACGTCCTGCCGCTGCGATTGATCTATTCCACGGCCTGCAAGCCGGAGGACATCGGAACGCTGTTTTCGCATAACTCGGAAAAAGTAAAACTGATCTCCGAAGCCAGTCTGAGCGCGCTGTCCGCAACCGCCCATCCGGCACAGCCGCCACAACCGGTGTTCATTCCACTCCCTCCCCAGGTGGTTGAGGTTAAAGCCCAGGCAGCAGCGCCTGTCAAAGCCGTGGTTCCTGCTCAGGCTACCGTCCCGCTTGAAGCCGCTCCTCAACCGAAGCTTGTTTCTCCAGCCAGAGAAGAGACGCCAGTCCCGGCGCCTGCGGTCGCCAAACACGCTGCTGGAACCACCGCCGCACCCTCCGCGGTGGTGGTTGAAGACAGTATCCGGGTGAGTGTGGGAACGCTGGAGATGCTGATGAACCTGGCCGGCGAACTGGTGCTGGGACGCAACCAGTTGCGCGCCTCCATCGCCCAGAAGAATGCCCGGGCGCTGAAGGCCGCCGATCAAAGAATCAACCAGATCACCTGCGAGTTGCAGGATGTGGTGATGCAAACCCGTTTGCAACCCATCGGCAACGTATTTGGCAAATTCCCCCGGCTGGTGCGCGACCTTTCCGCGACCCTCAAAAAAGAGATCCAGCTGGAGATCATCGGCAAGGATGTCGCGCTGGATCGGACCCTGATCGAATCTCTCTCCGATCCTTTGACGCACATGGTGCGAAACTCGGTAGACCATGGCGTTGAGCTTCCCGCGGATCGCGTCAAGGCAGGAAAGCCAAGCCATGGATCAATCACCATCGAAGCACGGCATGAGGCTGGACAGGTGGTGGTGGAGATCATCGATGATGGCCGCGGAATCGATCCGGAGCGCATCGCCAGGGTCGCGCTTGAAAAGGGTTTGATGACCGCCGAAAGACTCGACGCCATGTCGGCGAAAGACAAGGCGGCGCTGATCTTTCTTCCCGGTTTGTCGACCACCAAGCAGGCCAACGACGTCTCCGGGCGCGGTGTCGGAATGGATGTGGTCAAGACCAACCTCGACCGCCTGGGCGGCAAGGTGGAGATCATTTCGACGGTTGGCAAGGGCACAACATTTCGCATCAAGCTGCCGCTGACGCTGGCCATTATTCCCTCGCTGATCGTCTCGGTCGAGGGAGAACGATTTGCCATTCCGCAAAGCAATGTGCAGGAACTGCGCCATGTGCTTCCCGATGCGGCCAAGACCCGCATCGAGGTCGTAGGAGACGCCGAGGTCTTGCAGTTGCGGGACCGTCTGATCCCGTTGGTGCGCTTTGCAGACCTTCTTGGCGTCGTTCCGACTTATGTGGATCCCGAGGCGGGCGGGCGTGAGGTTGATCGCCGCACCCGTCTGGCAGACAGGCGCTCCCGCCGCTATTCGGCTACGGGCGAAGAGACCACGGAGTCGCTGGCTGCCGAGGCGTTGCATCCGCGCAAGAAATCAGACCGGCGGCATATCGGGGGCGCGTTGGAGATCGTGGTGGTAAACACCGGCACACAGACCTATGGGTTGGTGGTGGGCAGCTTTCACGACACCGAGGAGATTGTCGTCAAGCCGCTGGGAACGCACCTGAAAGGACTCGAAGAGTATGCCGGGGCAACCATCCTCGGGGATGGCTCCGTGGCGCTGATTCTGGATGTGGGCGGATTGGCGGTCAAGGCTAAACTGGACGCATTTGCACGCGCTACACGCGCCCGCGAACAGGCTCAGGAAGCCTCTCTGGAGCAGTCCGCCGACAGCCAGCAGTTGATCCTCTTTCACAATCCGCCCAATGTGCTCTGTGCCACGCCGCTGGATACGGTGATGCGCATCGAGCACATTGCCGCAAAGCAGGTAGAGATGGTCGGAGGTCGGCGCACCATGCAGTATCACGGCGGTTCGTTGCCGCTGGTGACGCTGGCCGATACGGCCCAGGTGGATGCAATCGGCGCAGACCAGGAACTGGCCGTCATGATCGCCAATATCCGCGGACACGATGTTGGGTTGCTGGGCGCGATGCCCGTCGACATTGTTGAAACCGACGCCAGGATCGATCAAAGCACGCACCGGCAAAAGGGCGTGGCCGGTTCCACCATCATTCAGGGTCGCACCGCGCTGGTGATCGATTTGTATGAGTTGGTGGATGGCGCATGGCCGGAGTGGGCAGTTGAACAATCGCTCGCACAACCCAAACTCAAGGACGCCAAAAAGAAGACGGTGTTGGTGGCCGAGGACTCGGATTTCTTCCGCACCCAAGTCTGTCGCTTCTTGAATGAGGACGGGTACACCGTTCTGTCGGCCGCTGACGGTGAAGCCGCGTGGGAACTGCTGGAGAAAAACCTGGAAAAGGTTCGCGCCGTGGTCACCGACATCGAGATGCCGCGTCTGGATGGGCTGGGCCTGACACGACGTATCCGCGCCGACAAGCGAACCGCGCTGCTGCCGGTCATTGCACTTACCAGTCTGGCTGGAGATGAGGATATTGCCCGCGGCGATGCCGCCGGTATTGACGATTACCAGACCAAACTTGATCGGGATCGACTGTTGGAACGACTGCGCGAATATTGGCAGAACGGAACTCCACGAGCCGTACAAGTGCCGGTGGCGCAGTAGGAATTGGATCTTCTGCCGTTCCGGCACACGGCGGGATGGTGAACTGAAAGCGGAGTAAGACGGAGAGAATCGCAATGAACCGGAAGATACGTGCACAACTGATTCTGGCCTTTGGCGTCGTCCTGGTGCTGGAGCTGATCGCATCGGCCATCGTCTTTACCATGACCGTTGGCGTCGGCCATCAGCTCAACAAGATGAAGTCGCTGCGGGTTCCAGCTCAGGTTGCAACCAACGATCTGGAATTGAATCTGATGAAGGCCAGGTCCGATACCCGCCAAGTGGCCCTGCTTGTCAGCAGCGGGCAGATGGACAGCGCAAAAGAATACCAAACCAAGGTCAGTGATGACTGGGATGGAATCAATAACGAGGTTGCCAAGCTTACAATCCTGAGCCGGCGATTTGTCTTGCCGCAGAACCGGGATCGTGTGACCAGGTTGACTGCTGAACTTCCGGTATTGCAAAAAGAGCAAACTGAAATCGTTGCCCAATTCCTGTCTGCCGGTCCGAAGCACATCGCGCCTCTTGAACTTGAATTGTTCAAGACTATTGAACCGCACGGTGTTGTTGTTCGCGAGATTGCAGCGGCTTTGACCAGGAGTCAGGCTGATTTGATCTACAGCGATGTCGAGGACGAACGTAAGAGCCAGTCCCGTGTGGAGTGGATACTGGCGATTTCAACGTTTTTAACGATTGCGTTGGGCTTGGGGATCGCGGTCTTTTTTAGCAATACTTTTGTTTCCGTACTACTTCCGGTGGTTGAGCGTCTGAAGATCATTGCCGCAGGAGACTTGAGCAGTGCGAGTTTGCCCGAGGCGCTGCTTTCGCGCGGCGATGAGTTAGGTGATTTGGCCTCAGCCTCGCAGTTGATGACCGATAACCTGCGGCGCTTGCTGCGCGACATTTCCAATGGGGTAGGGACGATGGCAGCCGCGGCCACGGAACTCTCTTCCATCGCACGCGATACCTCCTCTGGAACCGACACCGCGTCGGAACGAGCGACCGCCGTAGGCGTGGCTGCTGAGGCGGCCTGCGCCAATACCTTCTCGATCATTGCGCGCATGGATGAATCGTCCAGCAATCTGAACTCGGTGGCCGGGGCCACTGAGGAGATGAGCGTGACCATCGGCGATATCTCCTCCAACACGTCGCGAGCGCGCACGATCAGTGAACAGGCAACCCAGCAGGCGCAGATCATCAGCGATCAAATGCAAAGGCTGGGACAAGCGGCACAGGAGATCGGCAATGTGACCGAGACCATTACCAACATCTCGGCACAGACCAACCTGCTGGCATTGAATGCGACGATTGAAGCCGCGCGCGCTGGTAGCGCAGGCAAGGGCTTTGCCGTGGTGGCCAACGAGATCAAGGAACTGGCCAAACAGACGGTCGAGGCCACGGAAGACATCAAAGCGCGTATCGCTGGAATCCAGAGTTCAACCGGAATGGCCATCAGTGACATCGAACAGATCACGGGTGTGATTCGGGATGTGAGCGGAATTGTCTCGAGCATCGCAGCCGCGATCGAAGAGCAGGCCACGGTTACGCGGGATGTGGCGGGCAATATTGCTCAGGCCTCGGAAGGTGTGCAGGATGCCAACCGGAATGTCTCGCAAACGATCGAGGTAACGATGGGAATCGCCAGCGATATCGCGGGTGTCAACTCATCGGTTCAAGTGATCCGGCAGGGCGGCAAACAGGTACAGGACAGCGCTGACGACCTCTCCCATCTGGCGGAGAGTCTGGATGCGCTGGTGGGGCAGTTCAAGCTTTAGAACATCTCCGAATATGCTTTAACGTCAAACGGAGCGCAGTCGAACAGCGAATCCCAAACGTTGATCACACTGAGGAAAAGAAACGAGCGTTCACATGTTGAAGAATCTCAAGCTTTCGGGAAAAATTGTGGGAATGATTGTGATCGTTCTCAGCGTCACGTCTCTGATCAGCTTCTGGATCACGCAACACCGCATCAATCAGCAGGCCGAAGAAGGTTTTCGCGACAAAGTGCGTCAGATTACGGGCATGGCAACCGAAACCCAGTTATGGTTTTCGAGCAACCTGCCAACCCTGGTGCCTGATGGAAAGTTCAAGGACCTGAATCAGGTGCCGGTGGTTGCGGCGTGGCGCGTGGCCGAGGAGTATGCGAATAAGAACCAGATGACCTTCCATACGCCCTCGCTGACGCCGCGCAACCCCAAGAACCAGCCCGATGATTTTGAACGCAGGGCTTTGGAGGCCTTTCAGAGCGATCCCTCGCTCAAGGAATTCACGGAGCGGCAAATGTTGGGGGGCAAAGACGTCATGCGTTACGCCCAGCCGGTTCGCCTCACCCAGGATTGCCTGACCTGCCACGGTTCTCCCGTTGGGGAAAAAGGTCCGTTTGGTTACGCCAAGGAAGGCATGAAGGTTGGCGATCTGCGCGGCGCTTTCTCTGTGACAGCCTCGACCGATCAGTTGGCTGCGACCGCAACCTCCAATTCGATTGCGACCTTCCTGTTGAGCTTCCTGACGCTGCTGGTTTCAGCCGGCGCGGTATTCATGCTGGTCCGCAAACTGGTTGTAGAGCCCCTCAGACGTTCAGTTGAATTTGCCAACCGCATCGCCAACAGCGATCTTTCCTCGGCCGATCTGACCGTGGAATCCCAGGACGAGATTGGTGAAGCATCCATCGCCCTGAACACCATGAAGAACAGTTTGCGCAAACTGCTGGGAGGCATCTCGGCCGGTGTACAGACGCTGGCAAGCTCCGCTACCGAGCTTTCTGTCATCTCCAAAGAAACGGCCGCGGGTACGGCCACTGTATCCGATCGGGCTCATACCGTTGCCGCCGCCGCAGAAGAGGCCAGCACCAACACCTTCGCGATCGTTGCAGGCATGGAGCAATCCTCCAGCAGCCTCTCTTCAGTAGCCAGCGCCACGGAAGAGATGAGCGCTACCGTAGGCGATATCTCCGCCAACACCGCTCGTGCACGCGCCATCAGCGAAGAGGCAACAGCACAGGCGCAATCCATCACCGATCAGATGCAGAAGCTGGGTCAGGCGGCCCTGGAGATCGGGCATGTGACCGAGACCATCAATAATATTTCGGCGCAGACCAACCTGCTGGCGCTGAACGCGACGATTGAAGCGGCCCGCGCTGGATCCGCGGGCAAGGGCTTTGCCGTGGTGGCCAACGAGATCAAGGAACTGGCGAAGCAGACGGCCGAAGCCACCGAAGATATCAAGTTGCGCATTGCCGGCATTCAGAACTCTTCCGGAACGGCAATCGGCGAAATCGGAAAAATCACCAACGTGATCAAGGATGTGGGCGGCATCGTATCAAGTATTGCCGCTGCCATCGAAGAGCAGGCTACGGTAACCAGGGATGTGGCCGGCAATATTGCCCAGGCCTCCATGGGGGTGCGTGAGGCCAACGAACGCGTCTCCCAAACGGCGCAGGTCTCACGCAGCATCGCTGAGGATATTGCGGGCGTCAACCATGCGGTGACCGGCATCCAGGAGGGCGGTGAGCAGGTGCAAAGCAGCGCGGCAGACCTGTCCAGACTGGCAGAAGAGCTTGGCGCCCAAGTGGCCAAGTTCAAGGTTTGAGGGAGCAGAGATGGCAACTAGTATCACTGATCAAACCGCTGAAGAAGACCTGCTCATTGCGACCTTCCTGCTTGGCGACGAAGGCATCTTCGGGATCGAAGCAACATTGATTCAGGAGGTGATCATGGTGGGCGAAATTACCCCCGTGCGTCATGCTCCTGAGTATGTTGCCGGTATTCGCAACCTGCGGGGCCGCATCATTACGGTCATCGATCTGTGCGTTCGCCTGGGGCTTGGGTCCGTAAATCGGGGCGTCGAGAGCCGAATTCTCATTGCCGACTGGAAGGGAGAACCAGTCGGCCTGCTGGTCGATGAGGTCGGCGATGCGATCGCAGTGGAGGATGGAGATCTGAAACCTGCGCCTCAAAATCTGCATGGTGTGCAGATGCAAAAGATGCTGGGGGTCTTTCAGAGTGGGTCGCGTTTGGCTGCGCTTCTGGATCCCGCCGCTGTGCTCCAGCCAGACGATCATGCTATCAAACCGCTGACGAACGAAGAATAAAAGGAATCAACGTGAGGGTACTGGTAGCCGACGACGCAATCCTGTTCCGGAGGGTACTCAGCGATGTGCTGGCTTCGATTCCAGGAGTTGAGGTTGTGGGCAGTGCAAACAACGGCAAGATGGCTTTGCAAAAGGTCAAGGAACTCAAGCCCGATCTCTTGACGCTCGATATCGAGATGCCGGAGATGGATGGATTGGCCGTCCTGGATGCACTGCTGAAAAGCAGCGATGCCAAAGTCGAGGTGATAGTCGTCAGCGCTCTTTCTCGGCGCGGGGGTGATCTCACCCTGCGCGCTCTTGAAAAAGGCGCATTCGACTTCATCACCAAGCCGGAAGCGGCTTCACCGGAACTGGCCCGCGAGGCTCTCTTGCGTGAGTTGATCCCGCGAGTGCGCGCCGTTGCGCACCGCATCGAGATACGCACCATTCTGCGTGGCAGCTCACCTGCCTCCAGTCCTGCGCCTCGGCCGATAGTCTCCGCACCCATTGCTTATGTACCCACGGCGCCATCCGGAGTGATGCCGCGCGCCGCATCGGATTCAGCGCAGGGAAGCGGCGGCCTCGATGGAATTGCAGCGCGCATGCAGCGCCTTTCCAATCCGACCAAACCGGAGATGGTGCTGATTGGTGTTTCAACCGGTGGTCCCAACGCCTTGGCTCAGTTGCTGCCACAGATTCCCAAGGATATTGGCGTGCCGATTCTTGTTGTGCAACACATGCCGCCCATCTTTACCAAATCACTGGCCGAACGACTTGACTCACAGTGTTCACTGAGCGTTTGCGAAGCGGTCCATGGCGATATTCCCGTAGCCGGCAATGTTTATATTGCGCCCGGTGGGAGGCAGATGCGGCTGGCAGTGGGCTCAAATAATCGGCCGATGCTTGAAGTAACGGATGATCCTCCAGAGAACAACTGCCGGCCCGCGGTGGACTATCTTTTCCGCTCGGCGGCAAACCGCTTTCCAGGGCGCGCCATGGCCGTCATTCTCACCGGGATGGGCAGCGATGGAACACTCGGGATGCGTCTTCTCAAGCGCCACGGGTGTTTCACCATCGCGCAGGATGAGGCCAGCTGTGTCGTCTACGGTATGCCCAAGGCCGCCGTGGATGCCGGTGTTGCGGATGTCGTCCTGCCACTTGATTCAATCGCCTCGCGCATCACCTCTGTTGTCAAAGGGGGCGGGGGATGAGCATGGCAATTACACGTGAGGAGATGCTCGCCTGGGCCGGTTATATCCAGGAGATTTGCGGAATACAGCTGGACGACTCCAAGAGATATCTGGTGGAGACGCGCCTGGTATCCCTGCTTGGGGAGTTGGGCGCGGCGAACTACTCCGAGCTCTTCTACAAGGTGCGCTCCGACGTCAGCAATAAACTGCGCTCCAAGGTGATCGAATTGATCACCACCAATGAGACCTCCTTTTTTCGCGACCAGGCTCCCTTCGAGATGCTGCGGCACAAGATCATCCCCGATCTCGTCGACCGGCGTAACCGGAGCGGGATACGGACTCCCATTCGCGTGTGGAGCGCCGCTTGCTCGACCGGTCAGGAAGCTTATAGCACGGCCATCGTCTTCAAGGAACTGCTCGGGGATATGTCGCGCTATGACGTTCGCATTCTGGGTACCGATATCTCGAACCAGGTGGTTGCCCAGGCAAGCTATGGTGAATTTAGCCGCCTGCAGATGGATCGCGGATTGCCTCCAGAGACTCTGGCGCGACACTTCTCACTCTCGGGTGAACGCTGGAAGGTGCGGGATGAGATTCGCTCCATGGTCAGCTTTCGCACCATGAACCTGTTGGAGTCTTATTCATTCCCGAATCTGTTTGACATCGTATTCTGCCGCAATGTAGCCATTTACTTTAGCGAGGCGGACAAGATCAAGATGTTTCGCAATCTATCCAGATACATGGCCAAAGATGGCTGCCTGATTATCGGCTCTACAGAGTCGATCACCGGGTTATGTCCTGAACTCGAACCCAAACGCCACTTGCGCTCTGTCTTTTATCAATGGAAGCAATAACAAAACACTCAACTCCTGATATCAGCGCCGTGTGGCCACGGAGTCGATCATTCGCGAAGAAGTAGGATCGACTCCGGCAAGAACCATCTGACGCTGTCAGTACCTGTTCCAGATTATTGGATGAGATACAGTTTGCGCAGTTCATTCAAGATTGCGGAGGCGCCAACCGGTTTTCGCAAATATCCGTCGCAGAGTGCGCTGAAGGATTGCACCACATCCTGCAACTCGTTGCTCGCCGTTACCATCAGGATCTTTACGCCGTTGGAGGAGAGAACGCCCCCTTCTTTCTCGACTGCGCGAATCTCCTTCACGGCCTCCACGCCGCTCATGCCGGGCAAACGAATGTCCATGCAGATCAGGTCATAGGGTGACCCGCTTTGTATGGCTACGCGGAAGGCGGCCACTGCATCTTCTCCTGACGCGGCAACGTTGCACTCTCCGAGGCGGCTGAGAAGAGTCTGTAGTGCGATCCGGCTGGTCAATTCGTCTTCAACGACGATCGTTTTCATGCTACTCCTTCTGCCCGAACAGTCGACATTCTATTTCCCGAATGTTGACTATTGTATTCTCTGAACGACGAGGCTCATTAGCTGATTTGTTCAGGTTTCCATTCCTTCTTGACTGCATCCAACAAGCTGGAAAACTCAGCTTCCAATTCAGGCATTGCGTCGACAACAAACTGCAAAGATCCGCTATCGGCGGCCTTTTCCATTCCGGCAGCCACCCTGCGAAGGCGTTCGCCGCCAACATTGGCGGCTGCGCCTTTGATGGAATGAGCCAGGCGACCAGCAGTTGGAATATCGCCATTGGTTAAGGAATCCTTCAGAATCTGAATTTGGTTGGGTGTGTCGAGTAAAAACGCATCGATGACCAGGGAGGCCAACTCAAAGTCGTTCATCATCCGCTGCAAGACTCCGGCTTGATCGAAGATCGCCGCCTCTTGCTCTGGCATCAACGCCTGTGCCTGCAATTCGGCAACTTGCAATTCTTCGCTAACGGTGTCTTGCAGCCACGCTTCCAGTGCTTCCCGCACCGCCTCAGGCGACAAGGGTTTGGAGATGAATCCATTCATCCCTGCCTCCTTGCACAGTTCCCGGTCCGACTGCTGCACGTTGGCTGTCATGGCGATAATGGGAATGGCGTGATTGACAACGTGCGTGAGTGGGTTGCGAATCCGCCGCGTAGCCTCGACGCCATCCATAACCGGCATGCGCATGTCCATGAATACCAGGTCGTAGGGGATCAGTTCCAGCGTTTTGACGGCCTCTTCGCCATCGCCCACAGCATCGGCGCGAATGCCGAACTTCTTGAGGATTCCGATGGCCACCTGCTGATTGGTGAAGTTGTCTTCGGCGATAAGAATCCGGACATTGCGGCCATTGAAGAGGGGCCCCGATTGTTTCCTCGCAGGGGAGTGATTGCTCGCCTCAAAACCAGGTTGCGAGTTCGCGAAGAGCGCCATGTTGATCGCGTTCAATAGTTCATCGCGACGTGCTGGTTTGGTGAGATAGCCGGCAAATCCCAGCTTCTGCCATTCACAGCGCGTACCCAGGGAAGAGAGGATGAGCAACGGCATCTTGGCCATGCGGGTATCGGCTTTGATCGCTAAGCCAAGTTCTTCGCCGTTCATTTGCGGCATTTGCAGGTCGAGAATGGCGATCTGATACGGGTCGTTCGTTTGCAGTCCCAAAGCAAGAGCCTGCAATGCCTGGAGACCGCTCTCAACGCCCGTCGCCCGCATCTGCCAGGTAGCCGCGAACTTCATCAGAATCTCATTGTTGGTGGCGTTGTCATCGACCATAAGAATCCGCACGCCCTGCAACGCCATAGCTTGAGAGCTTGCGGCATTCTTTGTTTCAGAGTGATTGCCCAGTGGAAGGCGGATTCTGAACCAGAACTCTGTACCCTCGCCAATTTTGCTTTTGATCTGGATCTCACCGCCCATCATCTCCGTCAGTTGCTTGGCGATGGCCAGGCCAAGACCAGTGCCTCCGAATTTACGCGTTGTCGAGGCATCGACCTGGCTGAATTTATCAAATACAGAATCGAGTTTGTCTTCTGGAATTCCGATTCCTGTGTCATGAACGCTGAAACGCAACAGGCAATCGGTTTCTGTCAACTCTTCCAATTCTGCGCGCACCACCACTTCGCCGATTGCTGTGAACTTGACGGCATTCCCCGTTAGATTGGTTAGGATCTGTCGCAGCCGCCCTGGATCGCCTTGCAAGATGCGTGGAACCTCTGGCTCCAGAATGCAAAACAGCTCAATCCCTTTGGAATACGCTTGTGGAGCGAGTGCGGCTCCCAGTTCGTCAAGAAGTTCTTGCAGATCGAACTCCACGATTTCAATGTCGATCTTCTTGGCCTCGATCTTGGAGAAGTCAAGAATGTTATTGATCAGACTCAGCAGAGCCGCGCCGCTGGAACGCACAGTTTCAGCATAGTGGCTTTGTTCCGGTGTCAGTTCGGTGTCCAGCAGCAGGCCGGTCATGCCGATCACGCCATTCATCGGGGTGCGAATCTCATGACTCATGTTGGCCAGAAATTCGCTTTTGGCGATGCTTGCCTGCTCCGCTTCACGGGCCTTTTCGTCCGCTCGAGCCTTTTCTTCTTCAAGTCGGCGATTGGAACTGTCCACAAATCGAGCAAACCAGACGGCGACTACCGATCCCAACAAGATCGTAATCAATACCAGAGCCCACATGGCGGGAATTCCGGTAGAAACGGCCTGCAGTGCCTGCTTGGAAAGACCTTCACCGCGCTCCTGATCGATGGTGGCAAGGTAGTCCTCCATCTTGCGGCGGCCCAGTGTAGCTTGCATCAGGCTTGTGTCGTAAACAGCTTGTGCTTCTTTGAACTTTCCTGCCCGTTTCAGTGTGCGTAACTGTTCCCATGCGCGATAAAACTTGGCCTGTTCCACGGCCATGGTGGCAATGGCATTGCGGTCCCGGGGATCGAACTTCGGATATTTATCCCGAATGGCTCTCAATTCTTCATTGGTCTTCGCAACCTGAGCCTCATATTTGGTCAGATCCTCATCTTTGCTGGCGTACATATAAAAAACGATGGCAATGCGCTGATCTTTGGCCACACCTTTCAACTTGCCGGCCCAATACAAGGCTTCGAAGGTATCGTTATTGAGAGAATTTACGGTGTTTCGAGTGCGATAGAGATTCATCAGAGAAAGTGCTCCCTGGAGAACAACCAGCATTCCCAGTCCGAGGCAGATCAACAGCACCGTTCTCGCGAGCGACCAATTCCTCATCCAATGCCTCCATAGGGCAAACTACCAAATGCCGATCCCTATTCCCTGCCTCCGGGGATAGCCATCGCCATTGCACTTCATCCTTACAATCCGTTGACTGATCGGTAATAGCCAAAAGACAGAACTCTTGAGGTTTATCGGCTCAATTTGCCGTCTCTGTAGCGCATTCTGTGCTCTATTTCGTCCCTCAGTGTCCTGCTCTTCGTCCAGATTCTTGCAATGGAGGGCAGGTTGAGATCGATCCCGTTCTTGAAAGCAAAACCTCAAGCGCTCTTCAGGGAAAGCCGTCCTCCTTTTCTCCACTTTCGCCATTTAACCCTGCGCCCGGAAGAGCGTTCCTGATGTTGTCAAAATATATTTGGAGATGAATAAATTCTCGATAGTGCCGATAAAGGATGAAAAGTCAAATTGTGTGCTGTCTTCAGCTATCTCAATGGAAGGATTCCTATGTTCCTCGCTCGTCTCAGCATTCGATCCCGTTTCATGCTGGTTCTGGTCATTGGATTTGCCTTCCAGGCCTGCATCTCTGTCGTATCTTTGATTTCTCTGAAGGAATCGATGCTCCAGGCACGGACGCTCGAAGTCAAGCATCTGTTGGAAACAGCGTATTCAGCCGTTGTTTTTTACCACAATCAGGCTGCTAAAGGCCTGATGACCGATGATGCCGCCAAGGCCGCCGCCAGAGACACCATCCGCGCCTTGCATTACGACAATGGCAATTATTTCTTTATCTGGACAATGGACGGCGTCGGCGTCGCCCACGGCTCTCATCCCGAGTGGGAAGGCAAACACGTTCTTGACTCTCCCGACAAAGATAGGCTCCCGGTTGTCTCTTATATGGTCGCCCGTCTGATTGAAAAATGCAGAAGCAGCGAAAAAGAGGGTGTAACCACGTATCGCATCCAAAAACCAGGATTGAATACTCCCGTCGACAAAATATCCTATACACGTTTATTCGAACCATGGGGGTGGTCGATAGGAACGGGCGCCTACGTGGACGACATCGATGCGGTTTTCAAGACAAAGACAATGAATCTTCTCGCCGTCTTTGCCTCCCTGATGTTGGTTGCCGGCGCCTTTACTTTCGTTATCGGGCGCGATTTGTCCGAGGCGCTTACACGCCTGTCGGTGAGAATCGCGAGTGTGGCGGGCGGGGAGTTCGAAGAAAAGGTTCCAGAGATCAGCCGACAGGACGAGGTCGGCATTATGGCCCGTGCCTTGCTCATCCTGCGGGACCGCAGTCGCGCCGCGGCGGAACTCAGCCAGGAGATTTTGAGAAGCAATGAGCGACTGAGTGAAGAGACCCTTCGCGCGAATAAACTCGCGATTGAGGCGGAACAGGCGAGCATTGCCAAGAGTGAATTCCTGGCCAATATGAGCCATGAAATTCGTACCCCGATGAATGGTGTGATCGGCATGACCGGTCTGCTCCTGGATACGGAATTGACCCCCGAACAACGCCATTATGCCGAGACCGTGCGTCTCAGTGGAACTTCGCTGCTTGGCTTGATTAACGACATTTTGGACCTGTCCAAAATTGAAGCTAACAAACTGGAATTGGAAACAGTCGAATTCGATCTGCATAACCTGTTAGACAATCTAGCCTCTTCTCTCTCTGCTCAGGCCGAAGCCAAGGGGATTGAGCTGTTTTGTTTCGCAGCCCCTGAAGTCCCATCGATCGTTCTTGGCGATCCCGGCCGCTTGCGTCAGATCCTCACCAACCTCTCAGGAAATGCACTGAAATTCACCGATTGCGGAGAAGTGGATGTGCGCGTCTCGTTGGAAGAGATATCCGATTCCCATTGCAAGCTTCGCTTCTCTACCCGAGACACAGGCATCGGTATTCCGGAAGAAAAACTTGCCACCATCTTCGAGAAGTTCAGCCAGGTGGAGGCCTCCACGACACGCAAATTTGGCGGTACTGGCCTGGGGCTGCCCATTGCCCAACAGTTGGTTGAGATGATGGGAGGACATATCCTGGTCAAAAGCGAGATCGGTCGCGGTACGGAGTTCTGGTTCTCCATCCATATGCCTCTGCTGGCTACTCTCAACGAAGAGGAAGGGAGGGCTGCGTGCCCGTCGAACTGAGCGGAGTGCGCGTGTTGATTGTTGATGACAGCGCCACAAGCCGCGAGATTATAACCAAATTGATAGCCTCTTTGGGCATGCGTTCTTCCGAGGCCGCAGGTGGCGCGCTCGCGCTCGATCTGCTCGCCAGAGCGGTCGAAGAAAACGATCCATTTCTCGTTGCGGTCATCGATATGCAAATGCCGGAAATGAATGGCGAGGAGCTAGGTTACGCCATCAAGGCTGACCCCGCCCTGGCGAAGACGCCCATGATTCTGTTGACCTCGCTCAGCGATCGGCGAAATTGGAAGATGATTGGCTTTGCTGGATGTGCAAGCAAGCCGATTCGCCGCGATGATTTGGTGAATGCACTCTCCCAGGCACTTGGCGATCAGAACGGATCCAGTCTCCAACCGGTTAGAAAGCTCGAGGAGAAGCCGGCCGTCCTCCAGTCTTTCGCCGGTGTCCAGTCGAGAATATTGCTGGTCGAAGACAATTTCGTCAATCAACAGGTAGCCGTTGGCATCCTGAAGAAGTTTGGACTCAACGCTGACATCGCCTGGAATGGCGTCGAGGCACTCAAGGCGCTTGAGTCCAGTGCATATGCCCTGGTTCTGATGGATATGCGTATGCCGGTCATGGATGGAGTCGAGGCTACACGCCAGATTCGTAGTCCTCAATCCGCCGTATTGGATCACAACATTCCGATCATCGCGATGACCGCCAATGCAATGCAAGCTGATCGCGACCTTTGCAAAGACGCAGGCATGAACGACTTTGTTGCCAAACCCGTCGAACCTGCCGTATTGATGAAGACACTGCAAAGATGGCTGCTGCCGGCAAAGTAGCCCGCTTTTATAAGGGACAATGCCGGCTCTTCTGTACTGTGATCGGAAGAACAGCAACCACCGCCAAGCAGCATTTCAATCCTCAGGGCTGGTTCATCTTCTCCTGATGATCAAGCTTTAACAGCGCCACGCAGTTGCGGCCCTGCTCTTTGGCTCGATAAAGGGCGGTGAAGGCTGTCCCGATCATCTGCTCGTAGTCGCTGGGCATGCCGGAAGTCACGCCAAAGCTTGCCGTGACACTGATGGCCTTGTCTCCGTTTGAAAAGCGCATGTTCTGGATGCTAAGGCGAATCTGTTCGGCACGCGCACAAGCTGTGTCGGCATTGGAGCAGGGAAGAATCATGAGGAACTGGCCGCCTCCATAGCGTCCCACCCAGTCATAGGAGCGCACCGCGCGCAGCAGGATGCGGCTCAGTTCCTTGAGGACGCGGTCTCCAGTCAGGCGTCCATGTCGGTTGTTGAGTTGTCCGAAGTGGTCGAGGTCGATTAGAACCACGCTCAGTTCCAACTGATTGCGCCGTGCCCGGTCGATTTCTGCATGCAAGCGTTCCAGGATGATACGCGGATTCCATAAGCCAGTTAGCTCGTCGCACTCCGCCAAATGGCGTAACTGCACACGAGGGCGGGCTATCGCAGAACGTTCCCAATCCAGACCTTCTGTGTGTCGCTGCACGGCATTCTTTGGTTCTCCCTGGTGTTTGGCAACCAGCGTCCAACCGCACCAGAGGATGCCTGGAACCACAATCAAAAGACCACTCAATCCGAATAGAACCAACCTTTTTTGCCACCACAGGGGGAGGATGCGGAACGCAATCTCGGCGGCAGGTTCTGTAATGGTGCCATTGGCATCAATCGTTGCAACCTGCAAGCGATACTCCCCTGGTTGCAGTTGCGGATATCGGGCGGTCGGTTCAGAGCTTTCCTGCCACTCAGAGTCCAGGCCCAGCAACCGGTAGCGGATACGCCTGGGTTGGGTGTCCTTGAAATGGAGTGATGCCACGCTGAAAATGAAGGGAGTTTTGCTCCAGGCGACTTGACTGCCATTGCTGAGTGGCGTGGCGCCCAACGTAGCCTGAGAGAGGATCAGAGCGCCATGAGTTGCAGCTATGGCGGATTGCGGGTCGATCAGGTGGGCCAGACCGCCGGAGGTGCCGATCCACAGGCTGCCATCGCGGTCTTCATTGAGCGCATACCTGCTGCAATCATTCCACAATAGACCGCTATCCTGAGTGAAGTTGCGCCAGGTTCTGCCGTCAAAGGATGTCAGTCCGGCGTCCTGGCCCATCCACAACCATCCGCGTCGATCCACTAGAAGGGAAACTATCTTCTCCGATAGCAGCGGCGGTTGCGCGACATGTTCTGCCTCATAGATGCGGTCACCAGCTACCCTGAGACGCATCAGTCCGGCAAAAGCGCCCGTGGCCCAAAGATTCTCCTGGCGGTCAATCACAATGCGCTCGGGAGTGATTCCAGAAAGTCCCGGATCGATGCGTCGCCATCCATTGCGATCCAGACGCAAGATTCCCTGGTCGGTAGCCGCCCACAGTCGACTGCTTCCATCTTGCGCGGAGTCCATGGCAAGATCGGTGAATCGCTTGCGCGGCTGATCGACAACTGCGTCCTGTACCAGGAGGGGAGTTGCGTTGGGCGGCTGGGCCAGATAGAGACCTCGCGCAGTGGCGATCCATACCCGATGATTGCTACCTGCTTGGATTCGGTAAACCTGGGGAATGCGCCATGCCTTTGCGGATAATGTTTGAGGGTCGATTCGCACCACTCCGCCATTGCCACTGCCTGCCCAGATAGCGCCGTCCGCGGCTTCGGCCAGGGCTGTGATGCGCGTAACTGGAATTTTGAGACCATGCCATTGCTGGGTCGTTGTTGCCCCCGCGGGAAGATCATCCAATCCGGCCTCAGTGCCAATCCACAATCGCCCATGACGGTCGCGAAGCGTGGCCAGAACAGAGTCGCTGCTCAGACCTTCGCTGGTGGTGTAGGCCTCCCAGGTTCCTGCACCGAGCCAGCATTTGAGACCGTGCCCTTCCATGCCAATCCACAGCAAATCATCGCGATCAACAAACAGCGTCGCAATTTTGGCGCGGGTCAGGCCATTGTCTGTTGTTACCATCTGCCAGTGATGGCCATCCAGGACGCCGAAAGCCGCACCCTGCGCGGCAAAGATCCTGCCTTGCCTATCTTCAGCAATAGTCTGGACGGCATCTGGGGTTGGCAGGTCGCGCAGTTGCGCCCGGTGCTCCGAGGGGATCACCTCGGCCAGATGGTGGTCACCGCGCAACCATAAATGCCCATTGCTCGCTTGCAGGATTTGCTGCCACTGCTCCTGAGGAAGTCGCAGCGACGCACCGATGTGGGCGGTTTTTCCATCGGCCTGCCGGCAGAGGTCGAAGTCGCAACCATACCAAAGCGCACCGTCGCTCGCATGGAGCATACCGCCGATGTTTTTGCCCTCCAGGTGCATCGTTTCGGCTGTCCATTTGTCGGGCGCTGTTTTGCGCATCAGGTAGACGATGCCGTGTGTCGCTACCAATACTCGATCTGCGGACAGAGACGTGAATGTTGTCTCGGAGGGAGGGAGGGAGAATTGGTTCGTTGGGGCGGGCAGGTGAATTTCGGCGAAAGTGTTGTTGGACCGCTGGAAATAGATTCCGGCGCTGGTTTCTAACCACAGGGTTCCACCAAGCCCGACGGCAAGTTTGCGGATGGATTGCTCTTGCAGACCGTCTGCGAAGCCGAACTGCCGGTATTGGAAGCCGTCATAGCGATATAGCCCATTCTCCGTGCCGACCCAAAGATATCCGGTTTGGTCCTGAGCCAGAGCGGTGACGCTCAGATCGTTCAAGCCTGCCGAACCGTCTTTGAAAAGATAACGCTGGCCCCAACTGACTGTGGCAGCCAGACACAGCATGATAGCCGCGGCGGAGCGGAAAGATACGATGCCTCGGTGTATGGTATCTAAAAATATCAATGGTAATTCCCGGCTACAAGCTGAAAGTAAATGTGCGAAGAGTGCGTCTGATATTCAAATTATCCAAAGTGTAGGAGTAAAACCTTTTTTTGACAAGCAAGCAAAGCACATTTGCATTTGCGTTGTAATGAGCAGGGTGAGGGATACTCTGATCAAGTCGACGTTTTGAAAGGGCACGACTTTATTCGTGCAACAAGTTGCTGAAGAACAAACTCTAACCTGTGAACTGAGAAGGTCAAATTCTATCTACCCTTGCATGAGCAAAGGTCAAACCATCATCTTGTCGCCATTCATCGAGCAAAAAAGAACTGCTCAATGAAAAGCTTGAATATTAAGATGCTGAAAAGCTGAGCAGGTGTTGCATCGGAGCATTTATCATTCACGTCAAATTGTAAGGTGTGCTGAAGAACTCCCGTTCAATGTGGTTCGCTTCAACTCGGCCATTTCGTTACACTCTACACTCCCGGGCGAAATGCTTCAATCGCAAATGTGGGATTCTTCGGGCAGGGCAGCGTTGTCTTCCGGGCTGAGCTCGGGCTCTGCGCCGGCCAGTTGCGCGGTGAAGAATGCGTCTACCTGCGTCAATACTGCCGCACCGGTCCGCTCTGTGTAGATAGCCTTGCGCAGCTTTGCCCCTCCGGGTACGCCGTGCGTGAACCAGGTGGCGAATTGCTTCATTTTGCCCGCCGTCTCGCCCAGACGCGCATCGCGCGGCAGATCCTGACTGGCTTCAGCCTCCTCCAGAAGCATCTGGAAGTAAGCCCGAATCATGTTGTAGCGGTCTTCCACCGTGGGCTGGTCATAGCTGCCCGATGCGGTGTACTGGGCGATCTGGCGGAAGATCCATGGGTTAGAGGGGGCAGCCCGTCCGATCATTACCGCGTCGCATCCGGTCTGCGCCACCATGGCCACGGCAGCTTCGGGGGTGGTGATGTCGCCGTTGCCAATGACGGGGATGCTGACGGCCTGCTTGACCTGTGCGATCCACTCCCACTGTGCTTGACCGGAGTATCCCTGCTCACGGGTGCGAGCGTGCAGCGCCACGGCGTTGAGGCCTTCGGCCTCGGCCATTTTGGCCAACTCCACACAGACGATGTTCTTCTCGTTCCAGCCCATGCGAAATTTGACGGTGAAGGGAATTGTTACTGCCTTGCGCACCTGCTTGAAGATCTCTTGGATGCGCGGTAGATCCCGGAGCAGGCCCGAGCCGCCGTTGGAGCCAACCACCCGCTTGGCCGGGCAACCCAGGTTCAGATCCACCAGATCGAAGCCGCTCTCCTCGACAATGCGCGCCGCCTCGGCCAGCGTCTCTGGATTGGCGCCGAAGATCTGCGCGCCAATGGGGTGCTCGTCGGGATAAAAGGTCAGGTAGCGACGACGCTTGGCCTCGCGCATCCGCGCCAGCCCGTCGGCCGAGGTGAACTCGGTCATCAGCAGGCCACAGCCCGACTGCGCATTGGTCACATCGGAGTCCACTGTCTCGCCCGGCTCGACCTGGCCGGTAGAGGTGAACAGGCTGGCATGGCGGATGAAACGGCGGAAGACAGTGTCGGTGACTCCAACCATGGGCGCCAGCACCGTCGCAGGTGTGACCAGGACCGAGCCCAGACGCACCTCCGCCGGTACCCGGGCATCGGCCGGCATGGTGTGCTCGATGGGGTTATCCCATTCCTTCTTGACTGTGAAACCTTTGCCGGCCATAAACCCAAACTCCTGCTGCCATCACCGTGTGGGTTTGTCGTTTCCCATGTCCCAAAATCGGGAGACGGGCATCCGTAATGTGTTGGTCTAATACTTGTACATCTGCCGCGAGATTACTGGGCTCAGTTGGGCAACTCGTCCAATTCGAACTTATAAGGCTTGCCGCGCGAGGCCGGATCCCAACCTGCTTCCATGGCCCGCCGTATATGCTCTTCCACCTTGACCGGGCGGATATTGACCACAACCCGATCAGTGTGCAGATAGGCGAGCTTCTGCGTCCTCACCGCGGGGTATTCCAGGTGCAGTTCGCGGCGAACCCCTTCGGCGATCCGGACGTGGATGGCGACGCCTCTCCACCCATCCTCAGTGCTCCACTGCTGCTCGCGGTGAAGGTTCCAGATCAAGGCAAAACCTTCGATATTGACGGCTTGTTGCAAGACGCGCTTGGTGCGGGGCATGAGGATTCCTTCTTCCATCCACAGAGCATGAAAGTCAATAGGCACTGTGAATTTGCTGTAAACGAAGCAAGGCCTCCGCCGTGGCGGAGGCCCACTCCTGCTGCCGGATGGCAGCGAGTTACTTGGCCTCGTCGGCCTTGGCATACTTGCGGCGGAAGCGCTCGATGCGGCCAGCGGTATCCACCAGGCGCTGTTTGCCGGTGAAGAACGGGTGGCAATTTGAGCAAATTTCCACGTGAATGTCGCCCTTGTGGGTCGAACGTGTCTCGAAAGAGTTTCCGCAGGCGCACACTACGCGCACCGCGTCATAAACGGGATGGATCTTTTCCTTGGGCATCGCTAGACCTTTCCTGCAATTGTTCTATTGTAGGCAGAATTGGCCAGTTATGCAATCGTCGCCGGATGATGTCTAGCCATCTCCTTTGTTTTAAAGAGCTCTGCACTGCCTGCTCGATTTGGTCGCTTCTGTCTGCCTGAGGTCCACGAAGTGCCTGCGAGATCAGTTTCTGGCTGTTCAACGAGAAGTAAGGCGCTGGCTGGAAGGATACATGCGGAGAAACTGCTCTACAATCTTCCCCATGCACATTGCTGTACTGACTATCTCCGATCGCTGCTCCCAGGGACTCATGGACGACACCGCAGGCCCGGCCATCGTGGCGCTGGTGCGCCAGGATTGGCCGCTGGCTGAGGTTTCGCTGGAACTGCTTCCCGACGACGAAGAGCGGATTGCCGCCAAACTGGAACAGTGGTCCAACCAGGGGGTAGCGCTGGTGCTTACCGTGGGCGGCACCGGGATGGGCCCGCGCGATCGCACCCCTGAAGCTACACGAAGGGTGATCGACCGCGAGGCCCCAGGGCTGGCCGAGGCCATGCGCTCCCTTGGCGCCGCCCTTTATCCCTACGCATGGCTCTCGCGGGGTGTGGCTGGCCTGCGTGGGGGAACTCTCTTTGTCAATTTGCCGGGGAGCTTGCGCGGCGCAACAGAGAGTTTGTCTTCCATCGCGGCATTGCTGCACCACGGGTTGGAGGTAATCGCTGGGGGCCAGCGCCACCCCTAAATCGGATTACTACTGGATTTTGATCCCATTCGCCCATGAAAATCGGGCTTTCAGCGGAAAACGCTTCCCGCTAAAAGGTGAAATCTGCTCCCTGTTCGTCCTGAAGAGTCTCGGGATGGATCATCTGTTTCTTCGTAAGGTGCAGTGTTCAAACTGTTTGCGATGGAAATATGAAAAAATATTATTTGAGAAACAGCGAGAAAGCGTACAATCATTTCACCCGTGAACCCTCCTAGAAATACCTCTTCCGATCGGCGCCGGACGGGCGCTGTCAGTATTCGCGATGTAGCCCAGCGCGCTGGCGTCTCCATTGCCACGGTCTCCCGTGCCGTCAACCACATCCCGACTGTCGACCCTGAACTGGCCAAGCGTGTTTGGAAGGCGATTGAGGAAGTTGGCTATCTGCCCAACACCCAGGCCCGCGCGCTGGTTTCAGGCCGCAGCCGCATGCTGGGGCTGATCGTCTCGGAGATCACCAATCCCTTCTTCCCGGAGCTGGTGCAGGAGTTCGAAAACCTGGCCGTGGCACAGGGCTATGAGGTGCTGATCGGTTCCACCAACTACGAGCCGGAGCGCACCGAGTCGCTGATCAGCCGCATGTTGCAGCGCAATGTGGATGGCGTGGCAGTCATGACCTTCGGCATCGAAGAAGAACTGGTGCAGAAGCTGGTAGAGCGCGAGTTTCCTCTGGTCTTTGTGGATGCCGGACCGGACTTGCCCAATATCCGCGTGATCAAGGTGGACTATGCCGAGGGTATTCGCCAGGCCGTGCAGCATCTGGCCGCGCTCGGTCATCGCGATATCGCCTTCATCAGCGGTCCGCTGCGCCTGCGCTCCGCAACGGCTCGCCGCAATGCATTTCTCAAGTCCATGGAGCAGCTGGGACTGGCCGTTCCCGAAGAAGAGATCATCGAGGGCGACCACACCATGGAAGGCGGCCGTGCAGCCATGGAAAGGCTGTTGATCCAGGGAGATTTGCCCACTGCCGTCATGTGCTCCAACGATCAGACCGCCATTGGTGTTCTGCATGCTCTCTATCGCACCACCCATAAAGTTCCGCAAGAGATTTCGGTGGTTGGCTTTGATGACATTCACCTGGCGCAGTTCATTCTGCCGCCGTTAACCACGGTGCAGATGTCGTGCAAGGACTTGGCAACCGCCGCTGTCGAGGCGTTGCGTGCCGGCATCGAATCCGATCATCCTCATCGCAACAAGACCGAGTGGCAGGTTCCCACTCAACTGGTGGTGCGCCAGTCTTCAGCCTTTCCGCGTGGCACTCTGCCGGCGCTGCGAGAGAAGGAATCAGGCAAGCACTGAGGGTTTTGTAACGATTGCAGGCGTGAGCGAGAGGTTTGCGGGGTGTGCCTTGCTTGCCCGGCAAAGATGGCCATCGATACACCAGATATTCAGATGCTTTCCATACAAAAAGGAGACCGCCGCGGCGGTCTCCTTTTTTCTTGCTATGGCGTTCGCTTTTAGAACTCCAGGCGCAACGAGAGCTGCAGCACCCGAGCGCCGTTGTTTAAGTTTCCATTCGGTTCAACCGTGTAACTGGTCTGGCCGAAGGTGCTGCTGGTGATATCCTGCTGATCCAGGCCGTTGTAGGCGTTTTCCGAGGGCAAGGCGAAGTTGGGATGGTTGAAAACGTTGAAGGCGTCGGCACGGAAGCGGAGGTTGACCTTTTCCGCGTAGATGGGAAAAAGTTTGGCCAGACCCATGTCCTCATCGAAGAAGCGTGGTCCGCGCAGGCCGTTGCGCTCTCCGATCCTGAACCCGATTGGACCCTCGTACGCATTGATCGCATTGGTCTGATTGGCAAAGAGATTGACGCTGCCTCCCGGTGTCTTCTTCAGATGTGTTGCGACTGCCGATTTGGGGCCAATCAGGATGCCGGGAGCATCGTTGGAGTAACTGGCCACGAAAGCATTGGAGTTGGTTCCCCAGGCTTGTCCGGAGTGCCAGTCGGTAATGCCGCTGACGTCCCAGCCCCCGATCAGTTCATTCACCAGGGGAGAAACAGTGGCGAAGAACATCCTCTTCTTGCCGAAGGGCAACTGGTAGGTAGCGTCTCCGGTAATGTATTGCTTCACGTCGAAATCGGAGTTGGCCCAGCACTCCTGGGGGCGCACCACGTCGCATACCAGGCCGACGCCGCCGATGCCCGTATCGCCTTCGGAGTTGGCGAAGAACGAGACATTATCGAGAGAATGTGCCCAGGTGTAATTGAAGTCGAACTGCAATCCGTGCGAGAAGTTCTTTTGCAAGGTGAGCAAGAGGGCGCTGTAGCTGGACATCCCCTTGTTGCCATAGAAAGTGTTTTCAGAGAACTGCGCGGCCGATCCAACGTTGAGCGGCGCACCGGTGTCGGAGAGAAACTGTACAGTGTCTCCGAAATCGCCTCGGTATACCAGCGAACCGATGTTTGCCACCAAAAACGATGTGTAACTGCTTGAGCCGCTTGGCGCTCCGATCACATTTTCAAACCACGGCTGAGGAACAACGGTTTTTGAAGTCGCACCGGCTCTAACCTGCTGAGTAACCGATGCCATTGCTTGAGAAAGGGTTTGGCCGGATACCTTGTCGGGGAACTCCAGAACCTGGTTGGCGTCGGCTTGCGCCAGAAGTCGGCGTCCCAGACGACCGACGTAGCTGGCCTTCAGAACCATGTCCCCGCGGAGTTGGCGTTGCACTCCACCGTTGAAGGCAATGGAGTAGGGGTTCTTCAGCGTCGGGTCGATGGTCGCGTTGAAGGCTGACCCAATTTGAAGTCCATAGGGCACGCCGCCCGCTACAAACGGATAGTACGGCGGCTTTGGCGTAGCCGGCGCCGTGATGGAAACTTTCGAAATGTTGTTGTTGCTGTCCAGTCGCGGATCCGTTGCGATGGAATCGTAAGGGTCGCCGGAGATTCCTTCGGAGATCGGCAATGTCTGCTGGAAAAGATAGGAATCCGCATCCTGGATAAACTGCACCGCGTTGATGATGGTGCGGTCATAGACGATGCCCACGCCGCCGTTGAAGACGGTCTTTTTGTCAAAGCTAGGGTTGAAGGCAAAGCCCAAATGTGGGGCGAAGAGTTTGTGTTGAGGCTGATAGAGGGGCGGGCCATGGTTAGCCTTGCCGCCAAGAACGTAGGGAATCAAGGGAACCGCCGTGGCTCCTGTTTGTGAGGCATTGCTCTGCGTAATGCGGGCATTGAAGTAGTTGTCAAAGGAATAGGGCTCGGTGCTCTCCAGACCATGCGTCTCATAAGGCACGGAGAAGAGTTGATAGGTCACGCCGTAGGAGACAGTCAGACTGGGTGTTACCTTCCAATTGTCCTGGAAGTAGAGCTGAGTTTGGTAGTAGCGGTAATTGCGCTGATCGCCCGTCAGTTGTGGCAGCGCGGTGCCCGCCGCGGTGTAGTTGAAGTCTGCTGAAACTTCTCCAATGCGGGCCAGCATGTAAGTGAAGGCCTGATCGTAGTCGTAATCGGCCTCGTCCTGCAGCAACGACTGCGAAGCGGTCGCGCTGGGCGGCGCAACGTAGATGGAAGAGGGGCGCAAGCTGGGGTTGTTGACACCTTTTGTTTTGCCGCAATCGCCGGGGTTGGGACCGCATAGACTCAAAATATAGCCGCCCATGCCCAGTTCGGTGGTGTTATAGTCGGCGACATTCTTGTTGTGGGCCAGGATGTCCTTGAAGCTCCCGCCCGTCTGCAAGGTGTGGCCCTTCTTGGTCCAGGTGAAGTCGTCTCCCAGCACCGGAATGGGGACCCGGCGGGCCTGCGAGTTCGGGTTGAGGTAAAGCGACGAGGCGAGCGCGGGGCCCGTGCCATCGTCAAAGGTGAAAAAGGTGCTTCCGTCTGGATTATTGGTATTGGGGAAGCTGAGCTTTTGCACGGTCTCGCCGAGAGTGATCCGGTTGGTTTTGTTGGCGCCGATCACCCAAGTGTGGCCGACCACGAATGCGTAGGTGCGATCAATGGCTGGATCCGTGGGCGGATCGCCGGCAAACTCGTTCGGACTCTCCACGGAGTTTTGACGAACCATGGTGAATCGCGCGAAGAGTTTCATGGTGTCGGTGAGATTGTAGTCGAGACGACCGACATAATTCGTCTCGTAGGTGTTGAAGGGAGCGTTGAAGAGATAACCTCCTGAGTTGACGCCATCTCCGGTAACCGTATTGTTGGAGTGTGGGAAGCGCTTGGTGAAGCCGTTGACCCAGGTGGTGTCAAAGCCCGGAGTCATTGTTGTGGTCGGGTCAAGCGCCGCAACTTGGGCCGCACTCAGATACGCAACGTTTCCGCTGCCATTGATATAGCCGAGTTCAGTGCCGCCCGAGTAGTCGCCCCGCAACGTATCGAGCGGGACGGTTCTCTGCACGTCAAAGGAACGAATGACTCGGTTGTTGTTGTAGTCAAAAAAGAAAAACAGCTTGTTTTTGTGGATCGGTCCTCCGATATTGCCGCCAAACTGATTCTGGATTAAGTGATTGCGCGGAACGACGGGGGTTGAATTGTTGTTGAACCAACTGTTGGCCACCAGCGACGGATCGCGATGGTACTCGTTGAGGTTGCCGTGAAACTGATTGGTGCCGCTCTTGGTCACCAGTTGGAATTGGCCGCCGCTGGCTGGGCCCGTGGAGGCTTCGAGGCCGGCTACGTTGCCGTGAAATTCCTCCACTGAATCGATAGGCGCATTTCCAACGATCAGAAACCCAGTTGAGATTCCGGAGCCGGAATTGTTTTGCACTGCTCCGCCGGTGGCGAAATCGTTAACATCCAGCCCATCTACCGTTACGTTGTTTTGATCGACGCGCGCACCGGTCACCGAGGCCGTGTCGGTGACACCGGGCTGCAGCGTGAAGAGCGCAATGGGATTGTCTCTTTGCTGCACGGGAAGGTTGTTGAGCTGCTCGACGTCAAAGGTGCTGCCCACGGTTGCATCTGTGGTATCGATAGTGACTTCGGAACTCGCGGCGGTCACTACGGCCGTTTCTGCTTGTGCGCCAACCTTAAGCGAAGCATTTTGGGTGCGCACTGTAGCCACTGTCAGGTAGATACTCGTTACTTGCAGCGGAGCGAATCCAGGAGCTGTAAATACCGCCTCATAACCCTGACCGGGCGGGATTTCGGAGAAGCGATAGAAGCCGATGGCGTTGGTGTTTGCGCTGAACTTCAACCCTCTGGCGGTGTTTTTAAGGATAACCGCGGCATTGGGCACGGCGGCGCCTGACTGGTCGGTGACGACGCCGGTCATGCCGGAGACGGTTTGACTATGCGCTGCTCCCTGCAGCGACACGGTCGCGAGGATGGTCACAAGGATCACCCAAAGGGGTGGCATTGCTGCCTGAAACCGGGTAAATCGCATAGTCTCCTCCAGAATCGATAAAATGACGAAACTCGGATGAGGACAAATTGACTAGCTGGCTTTCAGGGTTGCGGGCTTGCCTCGATCTATCAATTGGGGGAAGGGGAACTCCATCCCAAGAAAGCAAGGCGCTGACCTATCCGAAAATACAAGCAAATCAATTGCCAATTCGCATTGCTCGTTCGATTATTTTGTAAACAGCCGAAAAATACATGGATTCGAGCAGTATTTTGACTGCAAACGATTCTTTGGCATATGAAATAACGGATAAGTTCTACAAAATATGGAATCTGGAGACGGACAGCAGGCTCAGTGTCGGGAATTCAACTGTGCTCTGAAAATGGCTTCTTGACTGGGCTGTTCTTTGTAGCGCCAGGATTCCTCCCTTTTTGTAAGCGATAGTAAGCTCCAGGGCATTCGCATGAAGAATGGGCGGTCCCTCGCCCCCCTTTCCCAAGGAATGCGCCTCCGTGAAACGGCAGACCACGAACATGAGCCCACGCAAATTGCCGATCATTTTCTCTCCTCGGAGCACAATGCAATCAGGGGCGTTCCTCGCACTTGGGTGGAGTGAGCTCATCCAATCTTTCTTCTCGGATGCCGACCCCCTACCCCCCTATAAAATATCTATCTAGCTGAAATTAAACGGTAGAGCAGTTAAAACGCCTTCATTGAGGAAACCTCTCTCTCAGAGAGCGATCTTCGCCTGTTCTTGATGCGCTTGCCCTGTTTTAACTTCCTCCACGTCGGGCAAGAAGAGTTGGAAGACGGTCCCTGAAGGCTCTGGCTGTCCTTGCGGGCGACTGCGCAGGTGAACCAGGCCATTGTGCTTGGTGATAATCCCCTGCGAAACCCACAAGCCGAGCCCCGTTCCGGTCACTTCCTTGGTGGTGAAAAAGGCTTCAAAGACGCGATGGCGCACTTCTGCATCCATGCCTGAACCGGTATCAGCCACAGTAAAGCGAATTCCAGTTTGGTCGGTGTGACTCCAGTTGCGGGAACGACGTGCGCGTACGATCAGACGGCCGCCGGGCTCGCTGGCGTCCAGAGCATTGCCGACCAGATTCGCAAAGACCTGGCGGATCTCGCCTGAAAAACAGAACAGATCGAGGGAGGGATCGAATTCCTTCGTTAGATGCAACCCCAGAGCATTCAAGCGCCCCTGGTAGAGGCCGATCACGGCATTGAGCAGTTCAGCCATGTTGGCTCGCGCGGGCGAGGTGGGCTGGCGATAAAAGCGCAACGTCTGCTGGGTGATTTCGGCGATTCGCTGGGCTTCATACTCGGCCATCTCGACATATTTGAGGGCCGGTTCATCGAGGGTGCTGAAGTTGCGCAGCAGAAAGAGCAGGTTGGTGATGGCCTCCAGCGGGTTGTTGATCTCGTGCGCCACGGAAGCAGCGAGACGACCTGTGGCAGCCAGCTTCTCCGTCTTGCGCAGTGCATCTTCGGCGCGTTTGCGCTCGCTGGCATCGAGCACAATCATCCCGACCCAGCGCACCTGACGCGAACTGGCGCGTACCGGATAGGCGCTCAAGAGCCACGTCCAGGGCCGCTGGGGCTTGCCGCTTTGGCCACTGATCTCTATGTTGTTGACGGCCGCCTCGTCGGCGAGAACGCGCACTATGGCGTCTTCCAGTTGTTGCGCAACGGGCTGGGGCAGAAGTTCCGGCAGAGTACGGCCCAAATGGCGGCTGAGAGCGATGCCGGTCATGCTGGCAAAGATCTGGTTGACGCGCACCAGACGGCAGCGCTGATCAAAAAAGGCCAGTCCGATAGGCGCGTTGGCCAGCATCGAGTCCAGCAGTGAGAGCGTGTCGTTGAGTCCGTCACGCTGTTCTACGATGGAAGCCACCATGCGATTGAAAGCCTCAATCAAATCGCCCAGCTCGTTGCGCACAGTTACCGGCAGGGGGAAGTCGCTGCTCTCCTCCGGCTGACGCATCAGGGCGCGAGTGCCGCGGTGCAAGGTGGCCAGAGGGCCAGAGATGGACTTGGACATCATCAGCACCAACAGCGCCGAGGCGGCCAGCCAGACGATGCCGAACAGCACCGTACTGCCCAAGATGAAGGAAAGCTGCTCATGTTCCCAATCGCGGTTGGTCTCAACCCAGGCAAAGCCGCGCAGATCGGCGCCGGTGTAGATGGGCATGACCGCTTCCCATTGGTCGTTGCCATAGTGAAAGACCTGCGGATGGTCGCTCGGGACCAGCGAAATCTGAGCGCGCTCGGCGGGGTCCAGCCGGAGCAACCCCGGATCGCCCTGACTCACGAAGAGCACATCGCCGACCGGATCGGTGACCTTGGCCAGAGCCACACTGGGGTCTTCGCCCATCATCTTGACCGACATGCCAACCCAGCTGGGTTGCTGGCGCAGCAGCGCCTCGCGGGCTTGCACCGCCATGGAGTTTGCCTGATGGTCCAGCCGTTGTTGCACGCGACTATGAATACCCTGCGTCTGTTGCCGAATCAGAATCGCTGCAAACAGGCCCAGTGAAAGCACCTCCAGCATCATCAGGCCTATCAGCAACTGCCATCGAATCGTCCGTGGCCACCAGAGCAAGCGAATATCCTCCATCTATTTAGGCCTTCAGTCTATAAGAGTTCGCGGATTTGTCGCCTATTTTTTGGAGAGCCCCCGAGCAATCAACAGTCCGTGCAAGCGACCGTTTTCGATGAAGATCTCGTTGGTGCGCGCTCCGGCCACGATGACTCCCGCAAGATAAATGCCGGCAACATTGCTTTCCAGCGTCTCCGGATCGCAGACGGGCCGCCGGTCAGGACCTTCGAAGCGCACTCCCATCGCCTCCAGAAACTCGAAGTCGGGGTGGTAGCCGGTCAGGGCAAAGACAAAATCGTTGCCCAGCGTCACCAGGCCCTCCACCGTCTGCAAGGTGGCGGAATCGGCATCAATTTGGACAACCTGAGTGTTGAAATAGGCCTTTATTTCGCTGTTTTTGATGCGATTTTCGATGTCCGGCTTGATCCAGTACTTCACATGGCTATGCAGGCCTTCACCGCGATGCACCAGCGTGACCCGCGCTCCGCTCCGCCATAGCTCCAGCGCCGCGATAGCCGCAGAGTTCTTGCCGCCAATCACCAATACATCCTGCTCAAAATAAGGATGGGAATCGAAGTAGTAGTGGTGCACCTTGGCCAGCTCTTCACCGGGGATCCCCAAATAGTTGGGCAGATCGTAGTAGCCGGTGGCGATAGCCAGCTTGCGCGTCTTCAACGCAGCCGTACGGCCGTAGCGATCGACGGTATGAACGGTGAAGTTGCCGTCTGCACCGGTGACCCGCTCCACACGGTGATATTGGCGCACGTCGAGCTTGTAATGGGCGGCGACAAGGCGGTAGTACTGAAGCGCCTCGTTGCGGGTCGGCTTGGGATTGGGGCTGGGGAAGGGAATATCGCCAATCTCCAGCAGCTCCGGGGTGGTAAAGAAGGTCATATGCGCCGGGTAATGAAAAAGCGAGTTGCAGACGCAGCCCTTGTCGACGATCACCGCCCGCAGACCGGCCTTCTGGGCCTCGATGGCGCAGGCCAGCCCGGTGGGCCCGGCGCCCACCACCAGCAGATCAATAACCTCATTCTCTTCAGCCATAAGAGGGGAATCGCTCATGGTTTCAGAATATTCCAGCAACGGGGCGGAGCGGAAATCTTTGCGGTGCCGGGAAAATGGTTCGGAGGTAGAATGGTGGACAGTAAAGGTGGAAAGGTGGATCGGAGTGGCAATTAACATCAAAAATGTGGAGGTTGAGAGGTATATTCGTGAACTTGCGACGCTGCGAGGGGTAAACCTTGTGACCGCAGTGACCGAGGCAGTGGAACACGCCATCCATAGAGAGAAAGAAAGTCAACGCAGGAAGAAGCTCATGGCGGACTGGCTCATGAAGATCAGCCGCGAGACTGGGCCGATGATGAATGACGGCAAGACTTCCAAGGAGCTGATGGATGAACTGTACGATCCAGAAACCGGACTGCCGATATGATCGTCGATACCTCAGCCATAATCGCAATTCTCAAGAATGAGCCTGAGGCGCAAGCTTTTTCCTGGGCGATAGAGGCGGCAAAAGTCGTGCGCATCTCTGCTGCTTCCTCTCTAGAGTCGCGGATCGTTGTGGGCCGGTACAAAGATCCAATATTAACCGCACGGTTGGAAGAAATCCTTGAAAACCCTGGACTTCTGATCGAGCCGGTAACCGCAGAGCAGGCAAAGGTCGCATGGGAAGCCTATCGCGACTACGGCAAAGGAAGCGGTCACCCAGCTAACCTCAACTTCGGCGACTGCTTCAGCTACGCCCTGGCTCGCGCCAAGCGGGAGCCGATTCTCTACAAAGGTGACGACTTTGGGCATACGGACCTGCGCTCGGCAATAGAGAGCTAACTGCGCTTCTATCCTGCCAAAGTGTGCCCGCATCCTTTACCCTATAGGCGTTTGCACTTCGAGGAGCTTCCCCATGGCCGTGATCAAGCAGGAAGATTTTGTCGCCAGTGTTGCGGGCGCGTTGCAATACATCAGCTACTACCATCCGGTGGACTTCATCGACAGTCTGACCAAAGCTTACGAGCGGGAGCAGTCGCCGGCCGCCCGCGACGCCATCGCCCAGATCCTCATCAACAGCCGCATGTGCGCCGAGGGCCACCGGCCCATCTGTCAGGACACCGGCATCGTCACGGCCTTCGTCAAGGTGGGAATGGATGCTCGCTTCGAATCCGGCAGTCCCACGCTGCAAGAGATGGCGGATGCTGGGGTCCGTCGCGCCTATCTCGATCCAGACAACAAGCTGCGCGCGTCGATTTTGGCCGATCCGGCGGGCAAGCGGACCAACACCAGGGACAACACTCCGGCGGTGGTCAGCGTTGAGCTGGTCAAGGGCGATACCGTCGAGGTGACGGTGGCGGCCAAGGGCGGCGGCTCGGAGGCCAAAGCCAAGTTCGCCATGCTCAATCCCTCCGACTCCATTGTTGATTGGGTGCTGAAGACGGTGCCGACGATGGGTGCGGGATGGTGTCCGCCAGGAATGCTGGGCATCGGTATCGGAGGCACGGCTGAGAAAGCCATGCTGCTGGCCAAGGAATCGCTGATGGACCCCATCGATATTCAGGAGTTGCAAGCACGCGGTCCGGCCAATCGCGCCGAGGAACTGCGCGTCGAGCTTTACGACAAGGTGAATCGCCTGGGAATCGGCGCTCAGGGACTGGGCGGGCTGACCACAGTGCTCGACGTGAAGGTGCGTGACTTTCCTACCCACGCCGCCAATCTGCCCGTGGCGATGATTCCCAACTGCGCTGCCACCCGCCATGCGCACTTTGTTTTGGATGGCTCGGGACCGGTCTTTCTTGATCCCCCCAGCCTGGACTCCTGGCCGAAGCTTGCCTACGATGTTTCGACTGCGCGCCGGGTCAATCTGGACACGGTAACCCGCGAAGAAGTTGCAGCGTGGAAGCCCGGCGAAGTGATTCTGCTCACCGGCAAGCTGCTGACCGGCCGCGACGCCGCGCATCAGCGTTTGACCGAGATGCTGGATCGGGGTGAGCCGTTGCCGGTGGACTTCCGCAACCGTTTCATCTACTACGTTGGCCCGGTGGATCCGGTGCGCGACGAGGTAGTTGGCCCGGCCGGACCCACCACGGCAACGCGCATGGACAAGTTTACCCGCCAGATGCTGGCCGAGACCGGCCTTCTCGGTATGGTGGGCAAGGCGGAGCGCGGTCCAGTGGCAATCGAGGCGATCAAGGAGTTCGGCTCGGTTTACCTGATGGCGGTGGGCGGCGCGGCCTACCTGGTGGCCAAGGCCATTCGCGGCTCTCGTGTGCTGGCCTTCCCGGATCTGGGCATGGAGGCCATCTACGAGTTCGACGTCGTCGACATGCCGGTGACCGTAGCCGTCGATTCCCAGGGAACCAGCGTCCACCTGACCGGTCCCGCCGAGTGGCAGCAGAGGATCGCGGGAATTAAACCAGCTTCTAGCCATTAGCTTCAAGGTGTTTTGGGGATTACGAAATGCTGCAAGAAAAAGACCTTGGGCGCAATCAGATAGCTGATTGTGCACAAGGTCTTTTCTTCTTAACCAGCCGCAAGCTGAAAGCTAAAAGCTAGCAGCTAGAAGCTGTACTTACTGCTTTCTGAACCGCACCACCACGCCCGCGGTAAAGCCCAGGCTGTTTTGCATGGTCGAACCAAAACCAGTGGCAAAGTACTCGGGGGCGACGCGGATGGCGACGTTGGGAGAGATGTTGTACTCGCCCAGGACGCTGGCGCTGGCGGCGTAGGTGTAGCCGTCCTTGTAGAGGCCCAGGTAGGTGGAGAGGTTCTGATTGGCGCTGGTGGAGCCAGAGAAGTCACCGTAGGCAAAACCTGCCATTACCCGGCCCGCAATGGAGTACTTGGGCTGGAGATAAAAGCGGTAATTGGGGCCGACCAGCGCTGAATATTGGCTGATCTGCGGCTTGCTGATTCCCTGATTTGCGACCAGGGGTTCGATGAAGGCTGCGCCGTAGCTGCCCCGACCGTCCAGAGTTACGCCCAGACGCTCGTTGTAGTAGCGGGTAAAGCCGGCATTCCAGTCCTTTTCGTTGACGCGCTGCAAGGTGTTGCCGGGCGTGAAACGCAGGTATCCAGAGCCCGCATAGACCTCATAAAGATGGGTATAGGTGTCGTGAATGGCGTTGGCGCGGCGCAGATCCCGACGGGCCCGAATGCGCGCCTGTACACTCAGTTGCGACGGGGTCTTGCCCGCTTGCGGGGCTTCGGGTGCGTTGCTGCTCGAGCTTTGCGCCTGCAGGGCGCTGAGGGCTGGCAGGGCCAGCGCCAACAAAAGGGCGATACGGCGAAATGAAGACATCGGTCTTGGATTTCCTCCACGGGAATATGGAAGCCCGCCCCAAGGCAGCGCTCCCCCCTTAGGTATTAAACCATTTGCAGCAGCCTTGTGGGCAGATGCAAGGCGTATTGCGATCATTGTCGGGTGTTTTCCTCTCGGACCGGCACTTTGGACAGGCTAAAAATGCAGGCGAGAAGTGCCTTTTTCGAAATGACCGAGAACAATTGTGTCAACCTGATCAAGCAGGGAACGGGAAATACCCTGCAAGTGCTGTGCTGAAGGCCAAAAATGCACTAGGATGAAGGGCACGGAGGCTTATCCAGGATGGCTCGCATCTTTTTGGGAGTGGTGGTCGGTATCTTGCTGGTGCCAATCGTGGTGCTGGGGTGGTTCTGGTTTGGCAGCGTTCCGGTGGCGGTGGGCGATAAGCCTCTGCCTCATGAGCGTTCGATCACGCATATTCCGCTGCATGCGCGCATCGACCGGGAGATGCTCAAAAAAGCTCCCATCCTGGTGGACGAGGACGATCTGATTGCTGGAGCGCATGTCTACCGTGAACAGTGTTCCACCTGCCATGGCTACCATAGCAAGCCCTCTGCCATCGGGACGCACATGTATCCATCAGCGCCGCCGCTGTGGGAGAAGCATGGCAATAGCGATACGGTGGGCGTCAGCGACGATGCTCCGGGCGAGACCTATTGGAAGGTAGCCAACGGTATACGCCTGACCGGCATGCCCGCCTACAAGGGAGTGCTGAACGATACCGAGATCTGGCAAGTGAGTTTATTGCTGGCCAACGCCGACAAGCCGCTCCCGCCTGCCGTTCTGGAGCTGCTGCGCGGCAACCCCACCCCCGCGATCACCAACGCCGCGGTGAGCGCCGCCGTGGTCAACACCACGCCAGGGAAAAAGAAGTAAGCTGCCACTTTGCCGGGGAGTTGGTAGAATCGAATCCATGACGCTGACCCGCCAACAGGCTCTTGATTGTTTCCACTCCTCCGACCTGATCGGCCTGGGCATGGAGGCCGACGCCGTGCGTCGCCGCCTGCACCCGGAGGGCGTAGTCACCTATATCATCGATCGCAACATCAACTACACCAACTTCTGCACCGAGTACTGCACCTTCTGCGCCTTCTACCGGCCACTCGCCGGACCGCGTTCGGAAGAGGGCTATATTCTGGAGTTCGAAACGATCTATCAGAAGATCGCTGAGACGGTGGAGATGGGCGGCACCGGTGTCTTGATGCAGGGCGGCATCCATCCTGAGCTGAAGATCGAGTGGTTTGAAGGACTCTTTCGCGGCATCAAACAGCGCTTCCCACAGATCTGGCTGCACTGCCTGACCTCTTCGGAGATTCTGGCCATTGCTCGCTACTCCGAAATCAGTCTGCACGACACACTGGTGCGCTTGCGCGATGCCGGCATGGACTCCATCCCCGGCGGTGGTGCGGAGATTCTGGATGACGAGGTGCGCCATCGCATCGCCCGCATCAAGTGCAATACCGAAGATTGGCTCAGCGTGCACCGCGCAGCTCACAAACTGGGCATGAGAACCACCGCCACCATGATGTTTGGTGTGGGCGAGACCTTCGAGCAGAGAATCAATCACTTTGAAGTAGTTCGCCAACTGCAAGAAGAGACCGGCGGATTTACTGCCTTCATCCCCTGGAGCTTTCAGCCAAAAAACACCGCCCTCGGCGGCCGCGGCTGGGAGGAAGCGACCTCGGTCGAGTACCTGAAGACACTGGCTGTCTCGCGCCTCTATCTCGATAACATCGAGAACGTGCAAGCAAGCTGGGTGACGCAAGGCCTGAAGGTTCTGCAACTAGGTCTGCACTTCGGCGGCAACGATGTTGGCTCGGTGATGCTGGAAGAGAATGTGGTGAAAGCCGCGGGCACCTCGAACTGCACGACGGAAGAAGAGCTTCGTCGCATCATTAGGGATGCGGGGTTCAAGCCGGTGCAGAGGGATACGCTGTATCGGACGATGTTTCTGAGCTAGTTTTTGCGGCGTAGAGCGAGGCACTACGCGATGAGTCTTTCCATTGAATTCGCGCATCCCACAAAATCCCGCATGTTGCGAAAGGAGATTATTCTCTGGTGGGAATGAAGGCGCATTACCTATAACTTGCTTGTTGGGTTGGTTGGAATTCTGTCTTTGATCCTTGTCGTTGTAGCAGGATCTGCGGCCGTAATGCCAGGACAAGACTTCGAAGAGCCCATGGGGTTGGTTATTTTTCCGATCCTGTTTGGAGTCATCGCTAATCTTTGTTACACCGCAGGTTGGATCTTCGACATCGTTTTCTATTCAGGCCAACCCAATCGTCTTCGTTATCGCATTGGTCTCGTCTCTTCGATAGTGCTGGCTTCACTGCCGGGCTTTTGGGCTGTAGCAGCCTGGCTCTGGGCTCTCTATGCAGGCAAGAAGCTCAACTGAGCTTTGTCGTGGCTAACTCCTCTTTATCCGAGCGCGTACGGAAATCAGGGGTAAGATGTTGTCGTGTACGAATGGGACGAGAAAAGCGCGCAGCCAACCTAGAAAAGCACGGTTACGATTTTGCTGATGCGGATCTGGTGTACGACAATCCCGCGAAGTTTACGATACCTTCGGCGCGTTCAGGGGAATCTCGCCTGCAAGACGTTGCCATGATGAAGGTGAACGGTCTTATTCTCACCCTTGTTTACGTGGTTCGGGGATACAATATACGCATCATTTCGTTTCGCAAGGCTTCCAGAAGGGAGCGGCGCGCCTATGACAATTTCAGGCTTCACAAGCAAGACAGATTTGGACCGAGTTAAGCGTGAATACGACTCCGACGCTCCCATTCCTTACGACCCCAACGATCCCGACGACGGCCCCTACGATCCCAACGACGACGAGGCGGTGGAAGCGTTCTTTGCCCAAGCGACTATCTGGAGGGGTTGGCCAAACCCAGTGTTGATCCAAAAGGACGGCGTACCCGTGGTTCCCGGCATAGCCGATCCCGACTATGCCATTGGCCGCGATGACCGCGAGCCGGAAGCCAAGGCCTCGTAAGTTCTTTTCTTACTCGGCCGATTCTTCTACAGAATCCTGGATGTGCCCCATCTTCTCGTGCTTGGTGCGCAGGTAGCGCTCGAAGGTTTCGTGTGGCTCGACTTCGGCGGAGACGCGCTCAACCACCTCGATGCCGGCGGTTTCCAGTGCGGCAACTTTTTCCGGATTGTTGGTGATCAGCCGGACGCGGTCGACGCCCATCAGCTTGAGCACCTTGCCGGGCAATTCGTAGGCGCGGCAGTCGGCGGCAAAGCCAAGTTCTTCGTTGGCCTCGACCGTGTCCATGCCCTGATCCTGCAACTCGTAGGCCTTCAGCTTGGCCATCAGGCCGATGCCGCGACCCTCCTGCTGCTCGTAAAGCAGAATGCCTGCACCCTCAGCAGCGATGCGGCGCATGGCGAGCTCCAACTGGAGCTGGCAGTCGCAACGCCGCGAGCCAAAGACATCGCCGGTCAGGCACTGTGAGTGAATGCGCACTACCGGTGGCGTGGTGTGGATGTCGCCCATGACGACAGCAACCAGTCCTTCGACCTCGCCGTCCTTGCCGCAGGGCTGCTCTTCGGCAATACCCTCGAATCCCAGAATACGGAAGGCTCCCCAGCGGGTAGGAAAGTCCGCCTCGGCCACCTTCTTGACGCTTGCAAATCCCATGGAACCATTTTACAGGGACTGAGGGACTGAGGAGCCGAGGGAACAGAGAACAGGGAACAGGGAACAGGGAACAGAGAGCGTCGCACTGATCACTGTCCACTGTTATCTTTTATTCGTGGCAGACAACAAGCTGATTCTCATTACGCTGCTGGTGAAGCTGGGCGTGGCTGCGGCTGTGGCCAGCGCGCTGGCGCGGTCGCGCACCTTCCAGCGGCTGCTCTTTGCCGAGCAGCGGCAACACCGCCAGACGGCGACGATGCTGGCATTTTTTCTGATTCCTCTGACCTTGGGAGTAATGGTTAGGATCGCGGTACCCAACTTTCTGGCCGCCGACATCTCCTTTGAGACAGTGATTCTGTTGGGGTTACTGGTTGGACCAGGGTGGGCGATGCTGGGTGGAGTAGTGCTGTCACTGCCGGCTGTCTATCACCATGAGTTTTTGACCCTACCATTCAATGCCGCGCTGGGATTGGCTGCCGGAACACTAGGCCGATTTGTCGAGATCGAGGAGATCTGGTCGTTTTCCCCGCTCATCGATCTCAGCCTCTATCGCTGGGTGCGCCGCAATTTGCGCCAACCGCGTATTGATCGCCAGATCCTGATGCTTTTTCTGATCGCGGCCATGGAGATCCTGCGCGAATGGATTGCGCGGCTGTATCCGCGGCAGCTCTTTGCGCTGACCACTAATGTGTGGGGTTTTCAGGTGTTGGTTTGGCTCTGCGCGCCCATGGTGGTGGGTATCGCCCTCAAAGTGTGGAACGCACTGCGCATCGAGCTCAAGCTGGAAGAGCAGAAGCGGCTGTTGCTTGAAGCTCGCCTCGATGCCTTGCAGCGGCAGATCAATCCGCACTTCCTCTTCAACACCCTCAACTCCATCGCCTCGCTGGTGCGCATGAAGCCGGAACTGGCCAGGGAGATGACCGTCAAGCTGGCCAACATCCTGAGAGCCCTGCTCAAGGACCACGACACCTTTGTGCCACTACGTGAGGAACTGAGTTTTACCGACGATTATCTGGATATCGAAGTCGTCCGCTTTGGCGCCATGCTGAAGGTGGTCAAGGAGATCGACCCGCGCACGCTGGAGGTGCTGGTGCCCAGCATCCTGTTGCAGCCGCTGATCGAGAACGGCATCAAGCACGGTCTCGAACCGCGCATCAAGGGCGGTACGATTACTCTGAGCAGTCAACTGCAGGGTGACCGGGTGCGCATCGAAGTCGCCGACGACGGCGTGGGCATGGGCAACAAACCAGCCTCCGCATTGCGGCGTAACGGCGCAGGCATCGGCATGAAAAATGTGCAGGAGCGCCTCGATGTGCTCTATGGTAGCCAGGCGAACTTCGAGATCCAGAGCAGCCCTGGGCGGGGAACGAAAGTGGTCATTGAAATCCCTGCCGGCTTGGATCACGTGGTTTAACACCCTGCTGGTTCCTGGAAAGGTCTATGTGTAGCAGTGTATTCGCTGTATCCTTGAAATCATGGTGCGTTACACAGTGTTGGCGTCGGGGTCCAAGGGCAATAGTACGGTTGTCTCGGGCGGACGGACGCGCATTCTGGTGGATTGCGGGCTGAGCTGCCGGGAGATCTTCCGGCGCATGAAACTGGCCGGCGAGGAGCCGGAGACGCTCAATGCCATCCTCATCACCCATGAGCACGCAGATCACGTCAACGGTGTCGCCGTCACTGCACGCAAGCTGGGCATTCCGGTCTACTTCACCGAGGGTACGCACCGCGCCTGGATGCGCTGGCTGAATCCGCGCAAGCAGATGACCTACGCTCAGTGGATGGAGATGGCTCGTAAGCAGGCCGCCGCGCGTCAGGCTGAGGCCGATGCCTCCGAAGGCGAGGCGGATGAGTCCGATTTGGTCGAGGAGACGCCGCCTGCACCCATCTCTCCTGAAATGGCCAGAATCGCTGCCGAGGAAGCGCAGCTGGAAGCCACAGAGAATTCAAACGAGACTGCGGAGCCAGTGAAGAAAGACCCTACGTGGCTGCCGGGAGTCGAGTATTTTCAGGCAGGTGAGCCCTTTAGTATTGGCGACATTGCCGTCAGCCCCTTTACCATCCCTCACGATGCCGCCGACCCGACGGGCTTTGTCTTCAAGACGGAGGGGGTTCGGATGGCCTACGCGACCGATCTTGGCTATATGCCGCCCAACGTGAAGGCACAGTTGAAGGGCGTGGATCTGCTGATGCTGGAGTCCAATCACGATCTGGAGATGTTGAAGGACGGTCCTTATCCTTGGGCGGTCAAGCAGCGGGTGCTTTCCCGTGTAGGACATTTGTCCAACGACGCGGCATCCAGCTTTCTGGAGGATGATTACGACGGTCAGGCGGCCTATGTGATCCTGGCGCACCTCTCGGAGAGCAATAATCTGCCCGATCTGGCTCGAGCCGCTGCGGAGCGGGCGTTGCAAGGCAGGGCACAACTGCTGGCCAACCATCTGCTGCTGGCCTCGCAGCAGGAGCCGCTTTCTTCTATTTACTTCTGAATAAAGTCGGTTATAATGGTAAGACACGGGCATCACTCTGTACCAGGTTAGGTTGGCAAGGGGAACGCCGGGACATTGGGTCGTGGCGCGGCAGAGCGGAAATAGACGTAACCGATTGATTCGGAAGTGCGTCTAACCGATGTGCCTTCCTATTGCCACGTGGGCCGCGCTAATTTTCGCGGATGAACACATCCTTTGCAAAGTGAGTCTTTTCGTATATGGCTAGAACAATTTGTACAGACAGAGTCGTAGGCGCCATCCTGGCAAGTTGGCGATATGACATCTCAGGAATCTACCCGGAGATGCGCAAAGACTACGAGCAGCATTTCGCCGAGTGTCCCCATTGCAGCGCGCGGCAGAAGTTTCACCGCGGACTGGATGTCTCGCTGGTGGTGCTGACCTCGTTGTCGGTTTTCTTCTCCCTGTTTGCGTTGGCCGTGCTCAAGCACATCAAGCCGCTGGAGCATGTGGCCTTCAATATCTTCGGCCTGGACATCTCCGACATGTATCACATGCTGGTCTCGGCCGCAGTTGCCGGAGTTTGCTTCTCAGTCATTGCCTTCGCGCTAGTGCTGATGGCCACACCCGCCCCGGCTTACCTGGGTGGAATTGCCGTCGAACGCGCTCGCCTGATCGAAGAACGCATTCCCGCACTCATCAAGTCGCTGCGTCCCCGGTAGATTTACCTCGGCGCAACAGGCCTTCGGGCCTCCCTCTACGGGAGGCCCCTGCTTTTTGGGGCGCAATTAAGCTGAAGATGTTTTGGCTGCGCAAAATAGCACCTGGTGCTACACTCTGAGCAGATCCGGTCAGATGATGGAGCGGGTTTTCAAGACGGCCTGGTTCGCAAGGGCGGCAAAGAAGGCGAAAATTGCCGATCAGGAGCTTTGCCGTGCAATTCGTCAGGTCATGCTGGGGCAGGCCGACGATCTGGGTGGCGGTGTCTTCAAGAAGCGCCTGGACAAGAATCGCTCACGATCCATTATCCTGGCCAAAGGCGGCAGGTATTGGGTGTACGCCTACTTGTTTGCGAAAAAGGACAGACCCAATATCGGGCACAGCGAGTTGGTCGAATTTCGAGCTGTTGCCGATCTTTACTCACATAAGACAGATGTGGAGATCGCGATGGAAATTCAGAGGCGCGAACTCGTGGAGATTTGCCATGACGAGCAAGAGCAAGTTCAAGAGCGATGCTTTTGAGGCTATTCATAGCTGTGTTTCGGGCATGTACCGGGCAGGAACCATCGACAAGGAGACAATGCGCCGCTTCGATACGTCGTGCCTGATAGCTCCTACTCCCATCGAGCCCGGTCAGATCAAGCAGATTCGCGAGAGCCAGAACGTCAGCCAGCCGGTCTTTGCGCGCTATCTGAATACCAGTGAATCCACTGTTGAGAAGTGGGAAAGCGGCGCTAAACGGCCCAGCGGCATGGCCCTCAAACTCCTCAACGTGGTGCAAAAGCATGGGATAAAAGTGTTGGCATAGATTTTATTTTCTCTTCATAGCTACAAAAGAGCCCCATCCTTGACGCAATGAGCGCGTCCGGGATGGGGCTCTTCTATTCGAGTCAATCCAGCGAACAAAGAGAAAACTACTTGATCAGCGGGATGCGCATGTCGCGGCCGGTCATGTCGCCGGGCAGGGTGAGGTTGAGGTTGGTCAGAATCGTCGGAGCAATGTCGCGCAGAGATCCATCGGTGCGCAGACGGAAGTTTTTAGCTTCTTCGGCGACGTAGATGAAGGGTACCGGGTTGGTGGTGTGCGCGGTGTGCGGTGCGCCGGTGATGGGGTCGACCATGGTCTCACAGTTACCGTGATCGGCGGTGACCAGCCAGATGGCGTTGCGCTGTTTGACAGCTTCGTAGATGCGGGCGAGCTGGCGGTCGACGGCCTCTACAGCCAGAATCGCCGCCGAGAGCACGCCGGTGTGGCCCACCATGTCGGGATTGGCGAAGTTCGAGATCACTACATCAAAGGCGGTGTCGAGGATGGCCTTTTCGATGCTGTCGCCGACAGCTACCGAACTCATCTCCGGCTGCAGGTCGTAGGTGGCAACTTTGGGCGAGGGAGTCAGGATGCGCTCTTCGCCAGCGAAGGGCTTTTCGGTTCCGCCGTTGAAGAAGAAGGTCACGTGGGCGAACTTCTCGGTCTCGGCGGTGCGCAGGTTGCGCAGATTGGCGTCGGCCAACTGGTTGGCCAACAGGTGTTCCATCGACTGCGGCGGGCTGACGATGGGCAGTTCGAACTTCTCGTCGTACTGCGTCATGCAGGTGTAGTGAAGGTTCTTGGGCAGTTCGGAACGGGGGATGATCTCGTCGAGAGCCTCCCAGCCGTCCAGATTGCGGCCACCTTCGGTGTTGATGCCGCTCTCGCGACAGAGCACACGGGTGACCTGGCGGGCGCGGTCGGCGCGGTAGTTGAAATTGAGCACCGCGTCCTCGCTGCGGATCAGGCCAACGGGCTGCTGCTTGTCGTCGACGATCACCGTAGGCAGCACGAATTCATCCTGCACGCCGCCGTTGTAGCTGGCGCGGATGGCCTCGACGGCACTGGTGTTGATGCCGCCCTCTGCCTTGCCGTGGACCATGGCGTCAAAGGCCTTGCGCTGGCGCTCCCAGCGCTTGTCGCGGTCCATGGCATAGTAGCGGCCACTCACAGAGGCGATCTTGCCGACGCCGTATTCGCGCATCTTCTGTTCCAGCTTGGCGGTGTAGTCGAGGCCGGAGTTGGGAGGGGTGTCGCGGCCGTCCAGATAGACGTGGACGAAGACGCGCTCCAGGCCGAACTCCCTGGCGGCGCGAAGGAGGGCGTAGAGGTGCTCCTCGTGGCTGTGGACGCCGCCGTCGCTGACCAGGCCCAGCAGGTGCAGGGCGCGGCCGTTCTTGCTGGCGTACGCGAAGCTGGCGGCAATCTGCGGATTGTCCTTGAGGGTGTTCTCAGCCACCATGACGTCGATGCGGGTGATGTCCATCTGCACCACGCGGCCCGCGCCGATGTTCAGGTGACCCACTTCGCTGTTGCCCATCTGGCCAGTCGGCAGGCCGACGAACTTTTCTGAGGCCTGGATCAGCGTGTTGGGGTACTCGCGCATCAACAAGTCGTAAGTCGGCTTTTTGGCCAGAGCAATGGCATTGTTCGCGGTTTCAGGACGGTATCCCCACCCATCAAGGATGGTCAGAACGACAGGACGCTTGGCAGCCATAAGAATGAACACCTCAAATTTGTGTCGGACGTATCACTATAAGAATACCTCTTGGAGCCATCGTTGTGGGCGCCTGTACAGCGTTCATCCAGGGCAAACGTCTTAAGAAAAGGCGAAGATCGCTCCCTGAGAGAGGGGTTTCCTCAATGAAGGAGTTTTAGCCTCCCAACCGTTTAATTTCAGTTAGATAAATATTTTATAGGGGGGAGGGGGCAGGCATCCGAGAAGAAAGATTGGTTGTGCTTACTCCGCCCAAGTGCTGGGAACGCCCCTTATTGCATTGTGCGCCGAGGAGGGAAAATAACCGGCAATTTGCGCGGTGAAAATCTTCGTGGTCTCCAAAAATCGGGCACTGACTTCCCTCGGCCGTTTGTAGAGATCTTCGAGCAGAAGGCAGGAAAAACTACTGCGCAACCATCGGACTACCGTTGCGTGTTGCGGAGATTTCTGCATGCGTCTGGTCTGCGGCGACGCGGCGATGAGGATAGACTTGCGGGTCGCCAAAGCAAACGTCGGCGGAGAATCCAGCCACGCCCAGCGCCTTCCACAGATGCGGCAGGAAGGCATCGTCGCCAAACCAGCACAACTCGCGCTCCGGCGTTCCATCGTTCAGGATGTAGGTGACCGTAGCAGTTGTGATGGGTGCTTCGGCGCGGATTGCGGGTTCGAAAAGCCTGGAGTGAAAGCGTAGCAGGGAACTGCCGTCGGTGCTTGTGCCTTCAGGAAAGAAGAGCACCGGGACGTTCAGACTGAGTCGCTCGGCGATCATCGCGGAGACCTTTTGCGCACTGGCCAGGCTGGCTCGATTGATGAATATAGTCCCGCTACAGCGTGCGATCTTGCCAAATACCGGCCATGAATCAATCTCCGCCTTGGCCACGAAAAAACAGGGCATCGCCGAGCTGAGGATGAGGATGTCCAGGTAACTAAGGTGGTTGGCGACCACCACGCCGCTCGCGGGCGGCAAGCCCTCGACCCGATACTGGATGCCGAGCGCCAGCAGGATCTTGCGTGCGCCCCACTGCGCCCAGTGTGCGCGGCGCTCCAGCGTCAAGGGTCCACGCAGACGCATCCATCCCAGCGCGCTCATGCAATATGCCAGAGTGAAAGCCAGCGCCACAGCGCGCCGGAGTGCCCGTAGTCTCATTGGGTCAGGGGAGCCAGAAAGCGATTGCGCGCGGAAGGCGAGATCGTTTTGAGATCGAGCAGAGTAAGGAAATCGATAGTGCCGAAGGCGCGGTCCCAGGCCGGCGGAGCCCCGATGCGGGCGCCGATGGCCAGGTAGGTCTTGAGCAGCTTGGGGACCTTGACCTGTGCTTTCTCCGCCTCTGCCGGTTCGGCGGCGGAGGTCGATTCCTGGGCGCTCGACTGTGCGTATGCGCCCTCCTCTTCGATGGGACAGGCATAAGCAGCCGTCGGCTCGGTGGCAAACTCCGGCATCACCCGATAGTGCTCAAGCTGGCGATACATCTGCCAGCCCTCCGCCGGGTCCTGGGAGGTCAACGACGAGCATCCGATCAGATAGCGCAGCCCCATATCGGTAGCATACTGCGCGATACCCCTCCACAGCAGCGTCAAAACTTCAGGAGTGCGATGTTCCCGGTCGATGGACGCCCGGCCAAGTTCCAGGATGCCAGGGCGCAGCACTTCATAAGGGGTAAAGTTGAACTCCTGCTCGGAGTAGTAGCCATGATTGCGGCCCGCTGTTGTTCCTGACTGCATCCTGTAGGTTCCGACAACACGCTTGGCGGGATTCTCTTCCAACTTGTCCTCAACCAACAGATGCTCGCAGATGGGATCGAAGTGATCGGTGTCCAAGCCCGTCTGGTAGGAGCTTTCCAGACCTTCGCCTAGTTCGATATTGAAGACCTTGAAGCGCAAGCGACAGGCAGCCTCACGGTCAGCGCGGTTTTCAGCTAAACGCACTCGGTAGCGACCTACCTCTGCGCGAATGCGGGGCTTCGCGGGAGTAAGGGATGGTGCGAGGGTAGCATAGTCCAACTCCACCAAGGGTGTGGATAGAGTGGCCAACGTCAACGGAACCTTCTGCCGAGCTTGGGCGATCACGGGAGTAGTATCCGTCGCTCATTGTAAAAGGACTGTCAAGCCCGTGCGAATACCGTGCAAATATATTTTTCTAGCTGTAACTGCCGTGCAATGAAGGCCGCAATGCCCACAGGCGAGTGCATATCGTACCGTAAGAAATTTGCCTCACAACGTTCTCCAGGTCCGTGCGATATAGGCAATCAGTTGGTTTGGCTGGGGAAGTGTTTGTTGAAAGCCTGCCGCAGTCGCTCGCTACCGCCCTGCTCGACTGCCTGCTGCAGGCGTAGCCGCACCTCCGCAGTGGGCGCGGCACTGCCCAAGGCTTCGATAGCCGAGACAGCTTCTCGGGAGTCTTGTTCGATCATGCCAATCAAAAACTCCATCGCTTCGGGTAAACGAGTCAGGGCCATGGCGCTCAATAATACGGAGGCGAACCAGGAATCAGCGCCCTTGCGCCAGCGTTCCCGCAAAGCGGACCAGGTTTCGGAGGAGCGCAGTTCAGCCAGTGCGTAGGCCGCCTCGGCGGAAAGCTCATCGCCCTCCTTGAGCGCCGCAGCCACCAGTGGAATGGCGTTCTCCCTTTCCAGGTCGAGCAGGGCAGAGAAGCAGGCGCCCAGCACCTCCGGCTCATCACTGCCCAGCAGAATGCGCAGCCGCAAGAGTAGCCCAGCGCTCACTCCTCCCACCTGACCGATGGCCCGAGCCGCTTCCATGCGCACGGTCTTGTCGGTATCGATCAGCGATTCGATCAGGATGGCTAACAATTCAGCATCAGGGATGCCGGGGCAATCGACCAACGCATGCAGACAGGTTCCTCGCAGAGCGCCAGCAGTATCGCTGGGTTCGCCCCAGGAGCCTTCCATTTGGTGGTGCCTCAGCCCCCGCAGGTAGACGTCCTTTTGGCGGTGTTCCAGCTTGACGAGCGCCTTGGCCAGCGCGTTCTTGGCCCAGCATTGGGGGTCGGTGGCGCTGGCATCGATAAAGAAGCGGTCGTAGGCAGTCAGAAGGTCAGGAAGCAGCGCGGCAACTTCCGCCTCGGCTACCAATTTGGCGGCTTTGGAGACCAGAAAGTTATTGCGATGTTCCAGCGCCCTGCTCAGGTGCATCGCACCGCTCTCACTCAGAACAGGATTGGCCTTAAAGGCTGCCGCCAGCGCTTCCAGTTCCGCCAAATCTTTGTCAAAGCCGCGCAGGGCGGGTTTGCTGATGGATTTGGCGGTCATGGCGTCTCCTTTGGCTTCAGTCAATCATAAGCGGAGTCACGCTTTGGCGGGGAGTACTTCAGCCGGGCCGTTTCCACAATCGGATGGACACCCCCCATCACGAAAGCCACTGAAGTCTCAGCCGCACAATCGACCCTTCGTGCTGGATGATTCGTAGTATGAGAAAACTGCAGCTTCTGTTCGCGGAGGCTTCAATCTCCAGCAGCTTCGCTCTCGCTCGGCAAAGATCCTTGAACAAGGCGTCGCCGCGCGCCGTTTCGATAAGAGAGGACCTGCGCATGTTGCAGGGCCGAGGAACTCCAGGTTGTTTGCCAATGAACGCCGAATTCCAGCAAGAGGAAGACAGTTGTCGCAACCAGGCCGGCGAAGCAGAGCAAGCCGATTCCGTAGCTGCCAAAATTGTCCTTGAAGGCGCCAAGGAGGGAAGGAAGAAAGAATCCGCCCAGTCCGCCCGCAGCGCCCACGATGCCCGTGAGCAGTTCAATATCCGCCGGAAAGCGTTGTGGGGCCATTTGGAAGACTGCGCCATTTCCCATGCCAAGCAGACCCATCATCAGGAACAGCACCGGCACAACAACAGCAAGCGGAGGCAGGCTGCTGAGTGCAGTCAGGCAGATGGCCACCACGGTAAATAGCCCGAGCAAAAGGCGATAGCCGCCGATCTTATCGGAGATCCATCCACCAACGGGGCGCAGAAAGCTGCCTGCCAGAACAACGATCGTGGTGAAGTCGCCGGCCTGCACCTTGGTCAGATGATATTGATCGTGAAAGAAGACCGAGAGAAAGCTGGCCAATCCAACAAAACCGCCAAAGGTGAGGCTATACAGATAGCAAAAGCGCCATGTATCTCCCTGCCCAAGTAGTTTGGCGTATTCTCCCCAGCTTTTGGGCTGCGTCTTTGAGGGGCTGTTTTTGGCCAGCAGAAAAAATGTGACCAGAACCAGCGCTACAGGGAGTATGGCGAGCCCAAAGACAAAGTGCCAGCCAAAGTGTTGGGCAAGTCGGGGGCCAAAAAAGGTAGCCACAAGTGTGCCCGAGTTACCCGCTCCAGCGATGCCCATGGCAAGCCCCTGGTGCTCGGCTGGATACCAGCGTCCTGCCAGCGGAAGTGCAACGGCAAAGCTGGCGCCGGCAATTCCGAGCATGAACCCGATCAGATAGAAGTGCCATAGTTCGGTTGCGAAATGCCATCCCAGAACGAGCGGGATCATGGTCAAGGTAAGTCCGATTAGACCTGCGCGTCGTCCACCGATGCGATCGGCGAGCAGGCCTAGTATCGGCCGAAAGATAGAACCACCCAGCAAGGGGATCGCAGTCAGCAAGCCCTTTTGCGTGGCCGTCAGATGCATCTGATCGGCGATGAATGGAGTCATGGGTCCAAATAGAACCCAGACCATGAAGCTGATGTCGAAGTACATGAAGGCTGAGATCAGCGTAGGTAAGTGTCCGCTGGACAAAAATGCTTTCTTCTTCATGGGTATCCTCCGGGCAATGAGATGAATTGCAGTTTGTTTACGAAACAAGTTTGGTGTTTTTGGGAGTGCGCTCGACGCGCACGGCGCATTGCTTGAAGTTAGGTTCGCGCGAGATCGGATCGAAGGCGCTTTGTGTTAACTGGTTGGCGTTGCTCTCGGCGAAGTGAAAGGGCAGAAAGACCTGACCGGGAGCGACAATTTCAGTGATGCGTAGTTCAACCTTGCTGACCCGGCCTCGGGGCGAGACGATCTCCACGTGATCATGGGCCCGCAGTCCAAGGTGTTTTGCATCCACCGGATTCATTTCCAGCCAGGCGCGTGGCGAGAGACGTTGCAGAATGGAGATGCCGCCGGTCTTGGTGCGGGTATGCCAGTGCTCCACGGTGCGTCCGGTGTTCAGCACAAAGGGGAACTCTTTGTTGGGCTGCTCGGGGAATGGCTCCCATTTCGTCGGAAGCAGTCTGGCGCGACCATCTTCCGTCTGGTAGTGCCCATCAGCATAGAGCCGGCGCGATTCTTTCGGATCGTTCTTTGCGCCCATCGGATAAGGCCATTGCACTCCACCGGTTTCTTCGATCAATGCGTAAGTCATTCCTGAGTAATCGCAGAGACGTCCGGCAGTGATCCAACTCCACTCATCAAAGGAGTCAGCGGGCTTTGTCCAATGCGGAAAGAGTTCCTGTCGGCATCCCAGCTTCTCGGCCACGGCAAGGAAGATATCGAAGTCGCTGCGAGCTTCGCCCGGGGGGGCGACGGCGATATTCGCCTTGCTAACGCGGCGTTCCGAGTTGGTGTAGGTTCCTTCCTTCTCGCCCCAGATGGCCGCGGGCAAGACCAGATCGGCAAGCTTGGTTGTCGGTGTGGGATGAAAGCCATCCTGCACGACAAGGAAGTCAAGATTGCCGAGTGCTTGCTTGAGTACATCAATATTCGGAAACGAGACCAGCGGGTTGGTGCCGATGATCCACAGAGCGCGGATCTTCCCGGAGACCGCAGCTTCGATGATGTCGGGATAAGCTAGACCACGGGCGGTGGGAATGCGCTCCACGGGGATATTCCAGAGTTGCGCCAGTTCCTGGCGGTCAGCCGCTGACTCGAACTTGCGGTATCCCGGCATGCTCGATGCAAAGCCGGATTCGCGTGTGCCCATGGCGTTGCATTGCCCGGTAATAGAGAAGGGCGATGCGCCCGCACGGCCGATGTTGCCCGTGATCAGGGCAAGGTTATTGATGGCGTTGACTGTTTCTGTTCCCTTGGTGCTGTGGTTCACGCCCATCGTCCAGCCGATGAAGGCAGCCTTGGCATTGGCATAGAGCAGTGCCGTCTTGCGGATCAACGCGGGCTCAAGGCCGGTGATCGCAGCGGCGTACTCCAGCGTGTAGGGAGCGAGCGAGGTCTTCAGTTCTTCGAAACCTGTGGTGTGTTCAGCAACGTAATTCTTATCGTAGAGATCCTCGTCAATCACGATGCGCAGCATGGCATTGAGTAGTGCCAGATCCGAGCGCGGCTTGATGGGCAGGAAGAGATCCGCCATCATTGCTGTCTTGGTCACGCGAGGATCAACCACAATCATGGTCTTGTGGCGATTGTTCTCCAGCCGCGTGCACAGGATGGGATGATTTTCAGCAACATTGGCGCCGATCAGCAGGATTACATCTGCGGTCTCCATATCGGCATAAGCTCCGGGAGGTCCGTCACTGCCAAAGGAGCGTTTGTAACCGGCTACCGCCGTAGACATGCACAGTGTGGTGTTGCCGTCGTAGTTGTTGGTGCCGAAACCAAGCTGCACCAGTTTGCCCAACGCGTAAAACTCTTCTGTCAGCAACTGTCCGGTGCTGATGACACCAACGGACTCTGGCCCATACTTGCTCTGCACGGCACGGAAGCGGCTCACCATCGTCGCCAGCGCTTCATCCCATGAGACGCGCTCCTGCTTTTCGCCTTTGCGCAGCAGGGGATAGAGAGCGCGATCCTTGGCGTCCAGCATGTGATGTTCGCTGAGCCCCTTGGGGCAGAGCTTGCCCAGGTTCACCGGATGATCGGGGTTGCCGCGCACGCTGACCACCTTGCCATCGCGCACTCCCAGTTCCATGCCGCAACCCACCGAGCAATAACCGCAGGTGCTCTTTACCCACTTCTCGGCGTGCTTGCGCCTGGAGGTATATCCCAGTACTGGATCGATCCCGTAGCTGTATTGGGAAGAGAGATTGTCCACGCCGCTCTTCCTTAGAATCCATTGCAACATGCTCATGCGGCCTCCACGGAGAGATATTCGGTGGCTATGTTGCTGGGGACGACGCTGACAAAGAAGAGATAGCGGCCCACGAATTCGCCTGCAATCAAGGTCAACGCAATGCAGAGATCCATCCATGTGTTGTGTGAAAAACCGAGCAGCAGTAGCGACCCGCACAGGAGCAGCAAGCGCACGGTGAGCAGATTGGCCAGCACGGTAAAGAGCAGCGTGAACGTCCCTTTGTGTTCATGGCGTGCCGAGCGGGCCAGCCAGACAAGCCGCATGCAGCCGGCAACCAGATTGCCAACCACTGCCAGCGTGATGGCTGTGTGGGTAATGGCTGATCCGCCACTGAGCACATTGGCCCCGGCAGATCCAAGCACGGCAGCGGTCATATAGAACTCAAGGATGGTGAAGGGCGAATTCCACGATGGACGACCCGGCGCCAGATACAGCCGCGCACTGGCGCCAACGCCGCCGATTCCCAATAGAACGGTGAGTCCACCCAGCACCACAACGGTATGCGGCGGCAACAGAACATTGATCTGTTGAAAGAGAATGGTCAGAGTGGCTGCGAGCTTCTGCACTAACAACAGACGGGGCATGGGGATGACGAAGAGCGATCCCGGCAGCGTGATCCATAGCGCCGTTGAATAGGCCGTAGCCGCATTGGCAAAGAGCGTGAACATCAGCACCTCGCGGCTCAGCCAGGAGCGACGCCACATCTTCATCGCGCGAATGGCATGGATCGGACGGCCTAGATGAAGTGTTGATGCTCCCAGCGCCACGGTTGCGATCATCAACGCCACAAGAGCCGCGACTCGATGCAGTTCAGCGCCTAACACCTGCATCAGCCAGATGGAAGTGAAGGCCCCAACCGAAAGCTGCGTTAATACCGTCATCACCACCAGCGGCCAGTGCGCGTGTTCGGGATGAAGACGGTTGAGATCCACCTTGGCGGCATCACGCGGCATACGGGAGGGTAATGTGAATCGCGTTGTCGAGAGACTGTCGTCTGCCGACGGCATTCCCGGGGCATTGGCCTCGGTGCGATAGCTTTCGCGCCACTCGGCCACCTTGACGGTCTCGATGCGAATCGCGCCCTCCGGGCAGGCAGAGACACAGGCTGGATTCTGCCCAGTCGTCAAGCGTCCATAGCACATATCGCACTTGCCAACCACGCCGCGCTCAGCGTTGTACTGCGGAACGCCATAGGAGCAGTTCCATGTGCAGTACTGGCAGCCGATGCAGGCATCCGCGCTATGGCGCACGATGCCGGTGATATCGTCCTTGGAGTAGGCGTCTACCGGACAGCCTGTCATGCAGGTGGGTTCAAGGCAGTGATTGCAGCCGATGGAGAGATAGTTGCGCTGGGTGTTGGGATAAGTACCGCCTTCAATCTCGCCCACCCGCCGCCACAAAATATCGGCGGGATTTCCGTTCTGCTCGTTGCAGGCCACTACGCAACACTTGCAGCCGATGCACTTGGTCATGTCGAAGTGAAAGCGATATTGTTCGCCAGGACCCGGAGCCGGAGGCAGTGGCACATTCATTCCGCTCCCGCAGATCTGCACCAGTCCCTGCCCGCCCTTGTTGGGTGAACTGGTCAGGTGAAAGGCGTCGTCGCCAGCCTTCACGCGTTCGAGTAGAGGAAGTTCCATGTGCGGCTCCATAACTGCGCAGAGTGCGCGGTGTGCGAAGAGAATGGCAGCAGGTGACACGAGATCGCCAACCCATCAAGGTGGTAAACGCATCTTTGCATCCTGCAGATTGTGTGTATGAATGGGCTCGTTGCCCAGGCTCTTCGCGGAGCCGATGGATAATCACCCCGGCTTCTGGGGAAGCATCCGGCACACTGGGCCGGAATGTCGCGGTTCGGTTCTCGCTGTGTGAACGCCGTTCCGCGTGGAGTGATTGCGTTGAGCATAGCGGCAAAATGAATCTCGCGCAAGCACTTTTTGTGAACCTGTGAAAATGGGTAGGAAATATCCAAAAATACCCATAATATGCAAAATCACTCTTGTTTTCCCGTTCAGGTACGTGTTACTGAACAATGAAGCTGATTCCCGAACCCCTTCGTTACCAGGACGTAGCGAGGGCGGGAGCAGAATGGTAATTCCCGCGGTATGCCCATACCGCGTACCGTTCCTGGCCCGCGCACACTCTGCCGCTGTGCGCATTCATCCCCAATCCATTGCTCACCCTGCTGGTTTGGCAGGCGCGCTGTTCTGCGTCCTTGCGCAACGGCAGTTCCATGCTCCTTGCCCCTGTGGCGAGGACCCAACCCTTTCAGCGAGGTCCACTGTATGAGCCGAATTCTACCTCTTGGTCTTATTGTCCTTTCCCTTTGCAGCAGCGCCGGCGTGGCGCAAAAGCAATTCGTTACCGATTGGGAAAACCGGGTGCGCAGCACTTCCGCCCAGCAACCGGCATGGGCTGTACCTGTCTTCACGCCCTCTTCCGGACTGGTTCAACTGGCTCGCACCGATATGATTCGGCAGATCACCCCAACCCATACCACCACCTGGAACTACGATGGCAGCAAGGGCTTCAGCCTCATTCCCTGGTACAAGACGGAGGTTGACATCAACCTTCCTCCCTACATCGAACACAACAATATCAAGGTGAAAGATGGTGCCGGCGATCTCTCCATGCTGTTGAAGTATCGAGTGTTGGCCGCCAACCAAAAGCAGGGCAACTATTCCGTCAGCGCAGCGGTGTCCGCGACTGCTCCCACCGGCAGTTATAAGAACGGCTCGGTTGACGGCACCCTTGCACCCACTATTTTTCTAGGGAAGGGATACGGCCATCTGGACGTACAAACGGCCGCATCCATAACGCTGCCTACCGGACACACCAAAACGCTGGGCCGCCCGGTCAGTTGGAATACGGCCTTGCAATACCAGGTGAACAAGTACTTCTGGCCGGAAGTGGAAACCAATGCCACGTACTACCGCGGTGGCCCAAATGACGGTAGAAACCAGGCATTCGTCTCGCCCGGATTGATGATCGGCAAGATCAAATTCAGCTCCAATCCGAAGAATCGCCTGGGGATCTTCTTCGGCGCGGGGGAGCAGATCGCCTTTTCGCAATTCCACTCCTATAACCACGCCCTATCCTTCTCAACTCGCATTGTCTTCTGATCCAGCCTGGGTACTTCCTCCGCTGGAACCCGCCCGCCGCATGGCCTTTTTGCGCCAGCGGCGGGCGAATAATTTGGAGGGGACAGGAATTCGTAAACCTATCCTTACGAAAAACCAAGCACAATGAATGCTAGTCTATTGAGGATTTAGCTTTTATTTTCAAATCTTCCGAGGATGGTTCGGCACAACAGCGCGCCTTCCGGTTTATTTTCTGAAAGTAACGATTACACGGAGATGTTCATGCCAGGGGCAAGTTTTGAGGGATTGCGGGTTCTGAGTCTGGAAGCGCGTCGCGCCAATGAAGTGGCCAAGCTGATTCGCACCTACGGTGGCGAGCCGCTGACCGCCCCGGCGATGCGCGAAATCCCGCTGGATTCGAATACCCCGGTCCTGGAGTTTGCCCACGCCCTGATGCGCGGAGCCTATGACCTGGTGATCTTTACCACCGGAGTAGGGGTTCGTTCTCTGGTCAAGATTGCTTCCGACAATCTGGATCGTGAAGCCTTTCTTACCGCTCTGCGGTCGGTAAAGATTGCGGCGCGCGGCCCCAAGTCGTCCAGTGCTCTGCGTGAGTTGCAGGTTCCCATCACGGTTGTTTCTCCCGAGCCCTATACCTGGCGCGCCATGTTGATGGCGCTTGAGGCCAAACTGGGACCCGCTCTGGAGGGCATGAATATTGCGGTGCAGGAGTACGGCACTTCAAACCCGGAACTGTTGACCGCGCTGGCGGAAAGAAACGTCTCCATCACCCGTCTTCTGGTCTATCAATGGGCGCTGCCAGAAGATATTCAGCCTTTGCGGGAGGCTGTCCTGGCGCTGGCGCACGGACATGTCGATGTGGTCTTGTTCATGAATGCCGGGCAGATCATGCATCTTTTTCTGATCGCCGAGCGCATGGGCTACACCGAAGCCTTGCATGAGGGCCTGCACTCCACGCTGATTGCCTCCATCGGTCCAAGCACCACCGAAGGGCTCAACGCTTATGGGCTGCAACCGGATTATGAGCCGACACAATCGAAGATGGGCTTTCTCATCAATGAATTGGCCATCAAAGGTCGTGATCTTCTCAACGGTAAGCGTGCCGCCGCTTCTCTGCACGTCCCTGATCTGCCCACGCCACCAGTGAGTCCGCTGTTGCTCGGCGAGAGCCGACCAGCCCCATCAGTCGCCAAGGCCGCCCCATCCCCCATTGACTTTCTGCATGAAATTGGCAGCCGAATGGCCGCTTCCGATTCATTGCATATTGTTCTGAATCGCATTGTGGATTTCGCCTGCACCATGATCAACTGCGATTCCTGCTTTGTATATGTGCTTGAGGATAATCAATTGGTCCTCCGCGCTTCGAAGAACCCCCATGCCGAACTAGTCGATCATCTGGGCATCTGGCTGGGGCAGGGCATTACCGGATGGGTCGGATGGCACCGTGAGCCGGTTGCAATCTCGGCCAATGCCTTGCAGGACCCTCGTTTCAAACGCTTTCCCCAGGTGCAGGAAGACACCTTTGAGGCCTTTCTGTCGGTTCCCATTCTTTGTCGTGGCAAATTGGTAGGCGTCATCAACCTGCAGCATCGACGGCCTTATCAACACACCGAGCAGGAGGTGCGCCTGCTCTCAACGGTAGGCCATTTGGTCGGAGCGGAACTGGAACGCGCCCGCCTGGAGTCGGAGATTGTGCAGTTGGCAGACCGCCTGGAATCGCGAAAGCACATCGAGCGTGCCAAGGGAATCCTGCAGCGCGATTTGGGCCTGGATGAGGAAGCCGCATACAAAGCCATGCAGCGTGAGAGCCGGCAACGCCGCAAGTCCATGCGCGAGATCTCCGAAGCCATCATTCTCAATGAAGATCTGCGCAAGAGTCGTCTCGGCGAGCCAACACGTTGATTTTCCCATCAGGATTGCATAAGGATCGCTGATGATTGAACGAATCGCTCTTGTGATTCGTTCAGAGTTGCGCTAATCTGAGGCTACGAGTCAGACAGAGCTGTCTGCTTGTCCTCATCCCACACCAAGCCGTGTCGGGATCTCCCAAGCCAATCATTCCATCATTGCTCCGCGATGAGCCTTGAATCTTCCGCAACTTTGCGGCATTCAACAGGATCTCGCCGCCGTACCGGCGCATTCACCGAGCAATTCAGCCCTACCCATTGCGGCTGAATGTATGGAAGGAAACAGCCATGGAAACTCTGGACTCTATCTCCACCGCATTTTCTTCGCAGCAAAAAGAGTATCTGCGCGGCTTCTTTGCCGGCGTCTCTGATCGTGGCATGATTCCCTTTGTTGGACAAACCGCAGCCGGCCTGCTGACCAATGATCTCAATGCTGCAGTTGCCAATCTGGCCGAACCAGAAGAAGAAAAACACTTCGGCACACCCGTCTCCGATCTCTGCCGCGAAGAACGCTGGAAGTTTGAAGAGAATCCGCTCGACATCTGGGACAAGCTGGTTGCTCATGCCGACGAGAATCGTGCTCCAGCGCCCGACGATCTCTTTCGTTTCAAATTTCATGGGCTCTTTTATGTCGCTCCCGCGCAGGACTCCTTCATGCTGCGCATGAGAATCCCCGGCGGCATTCTCAGTGCGCATCAGATGCGCGGTCTGGCGGCGATGACCAGTGATTGGGGATCGGGCCGTGTCGATATCACCACCCGCGCCAACTTGCAGATTCGCGAGTTTCAGCCCAGAGACATTGTGCGCGTACTCAACAAGCTGCAATCACTGGGCCTCACCGCACGCGGTTCCGGTGCGGACAACATTCGCAACATCACCGCATCGCCCATTACCGGCCTTGATCCTACCGAGCTGTGCGACGTGTCTCCACTAGCCGATGCGCTGCACTATTACATTCTGAATAGCCGCGACATGTATGGCCTGCCGCGCAAGTTCAACGTCGCCTTTGACAACGGCGGCGCCATCAGCACGGTTGCCGACACCAACGACATTGGCTTCATTGCCGTTCGCGTAGGCGAAGGACGCAGCGTTCCTCCCGGCGTGTACTTCCGCGTTCTGCTCTGCGGCATTACCGGACACAAGCAGTTTGCTGCCGATTGTGGCTTGCTGCTGCGCGCCGAGCAGACGGTTGCAGTAGCCGCAGCCATGATCAGGGTATTCAGCGAAAACGGCGATCGTACCGACCGCAAAAAAGCCCGACTGAAGTATCTGGTGGATCGCTGGGGTGTGGCGAAGTATCTTGAAGAGACAGAAAAGCGCCTCGCCTTCCCACTCATTCGTGTTCCAGCCGAGGAGTGTGATCCGCGTCAGCCCATCGACCGCGCCGGACACATCGGCGTTCACTCGCAGAGCCAGAGCGATTTGAACTACATTGGCATCTCAATCCCGGTGGGTCGTCTGCCCGCCGCGCAGATGCTGGCGCTGTCCGATGTGGCCACGAACTTCGGCAATGGCGAGATACGCCTGACCGTGTGGCAGAATCTGCTTCTCCCCAATATTCCAACCGCGCAAATCGATGAGGCGGTGGCTGCGATTCGCGCCGCGGGACTGGACTGCACAGCAGGCACTGTCTTGCGCGGAACCGTTGCCTGCACTGGAAATGCGGGATGCAAGTATGCATCGGCCGATACCAAGACGCATGCTGTTGAGTTAGCCAACCAGTTGGATACCCGGTTCAAGATCGAGCAACCGGTCAACCTGCATGTTACGGGATGCCATCACTCCTGTGCCCAACACTACATCGGTGACATCGGTTTGATGAGCGTGAAGGTGGGAGGCGCTGAGGGCTATCAGATGGTCATTGGTGGAGGTTCCGATCAGGATGTCGGCCTGGCGCGCGAATTGATTCCCGCCATCGCCTACAGCGACCTGCCTTCGGTAATGGAAAACCTCTTCGCCGCCTATACCGAGCAATGCAACAACGACGAGTCTTTTCTGGAATTCAGCCGTCGCCACAGCATCGAGCAACTCAAGGCCTTCTGCACAGCAAAGGAGCAGTGATAGACATGTCCACAAATATCCCTTTCATTCCCGACAATGCTCCCTTCACGCCTGAACAGCGGGCCTGGCTCAATGGCCTGCTTGCCGGACTATTTTCTAACCAATCCATGCCTGCTGTGCAGGCAGATTCGAAGCCCTCGCATCGGATAGCGGTTCTCTATGCTTCGCAGTCAGGTACCGCCGAGGGACTGGCGCGCAAACTCGCCAAGGAACTCAAAGCGCAGGGACATCAACCCGCCGTGTCAACTTTGGTTGGATATTCGCCAGCAGCTCTGGCGGCGGAGAAATATGCGCTGATCTTTGCCAGCACCTATGGTGACGGCGAAGCTCCGGATGGGGTTCAACCATTCTTTGAAGAACTCTGCTTGGAGCATTTTCCCCGCTATGAAGCTCTCTCGTATGCCGTCTTCGCACTGGGTGATCGGCATTATGAGCACTACTGCAGATTTGGCAGGGATCTCGATACCAAACTGGCTGCGCTTGGCGCCAATCGTCTTGTCAATCGTGTGGATTGCGATGTGGATGTGGAAGAGCCGATGGCGCGCTGGAAGCAGGAGTTGCTGCCCCGCTTGCTTGAGAACAAACCTGCAGGAAAGCCCCGCGACATCTCTGTCTCGTCTTCCGTTGAAGCGGACAATCCCACGCCCAGTGCCGCATTTACACGCGACAATCCGGTCTTCGCTCCCCTTGTAGACAGGAAGGATCTGACTCATGGTAAGTCGACAAAGACCGTACTGCATCTAGCCTTCTCCATCGAGGGGACCGGGATTCAGTATGAAGCGGGCGATGCCTGTGGCGTGTTGCCACAGAACGATACGAATCTGGTGGCTGAAATACTTCAAAAGCTGCATTTGAATGGCAACGAGCAGGTGTTGTGTGGCAAGCCGGAACCGGTGACGCTGCATGATGGCCTGACCCATCATCTGCAGATCACCAGACTCAATCGAAAGATGGTTACTGAATATGCAAAGCAAGGGCAATGTACTGCGCTGCTAGCCTTGCTTGAGCCCAGGCAGCAGCCGGAACTGGATCGCTATCTATATGGTCGCGGATTGATCGATCTGCTGCAGGAGTATCCCGGCGTGATCCAGAGCCCTGAAGATCTGGTGAACTTGCTGCCCAGGCTGTCGCCGCGTTTGTACTCGATCTCATCGAGTCCTTTGGCGCACTGCGGCGAGATTCATACCACTGTAGCCGTGGTGCGCTACAGTGCGCATAACCGCAATCGTGGCGGTGTTTGCTCGACGCTCTTTGCCGATCGCGCCTCCATCGAAGATCGCTTGCCGCTCTACATTCAGCCCAACAAGCGCTTCCGCCTTCCTGGGAGTGCGGATGCTCCTATGATCATGATTGGTCCTGGAACCGGAGTTGCACCCTTTCGCGGTTTCCTTCACGAACGGAGGACAATGGGCGCAAAAGGAAAGAATTGGCTCTTCTTTGGGGAGCGCAGCGCAAAGACCGATTTCCTCTATCGCGAAGAACTCGAATCCATGTTGGCCGATGGGCATCTGACGCGTCTGGATACCGCCTTCTCGCGCGATCAGGAAAGCAAGGTCTATGTGCAGGACCGCATGATCGAACAGTCTGCGCAGTTCTGGAGTTGGCTACAGGATGGAGCCAGCGTCTACGTCTGCGGGGATGCTTCGCGTATGGCCAAGGATGTGCACGCTGCCTTGCAGACCATCGTTGAAAAGCAGGGGAATATGACATCCACTGCTGCCGAAGAGTATGTGCAGACACTCAAGGAGCAACACCGCTATCATCGCGATGTCTACTGATGACCATGTGCGATCCAGATCCCATGACCGTTCGACAGCACATTATCTTCTGCGCAATCGACTTCTGCCGGGCACCACCATGGGATCGATTATGCTGGAGAGAAACAGGGATTCGCATCAGTGCGTAATAAAAAGGTCTCGCACATCAACTCCTTGCGATTCTGTCGCTGAAAAACATGACGTAATTGCATGACGCCTTGCATGTATACATTGAGATACTTGTTTGTAACTTCTGTTTACACTCCGATAAATTAAATTACATCTGTTGTACTTATATCCAGCGGGATCGCCTCGCTGTAATCAATATCCGCGACAAATGCAACATTTGTCCCCTGTGAGTCATGAGATTGGTGGTATATATAAATAGTCAAAATGACCCCATCTTAAATAGGATGTCTAATGAAAGTGGCTCCATTGCGCATCATCTCTTCGATTGCTTTTAGTCTCGGTCTTTGCCTCCTGATGGGGTGCACTGCGGCGATTCCTTCCACGACGACTTTGGAGCCAGTTATCACCAGCTTCACGGCGACTCCAACAACAATCATGGCTGGTGGGTCCACAACCCTCACCGGGGTATTCGCCGCTGGAAATGGCGTCCTAACTCCCGGAAATATCGTTGTTTGCAGTGCCGTTGGAGTTACAGTTACGCCGTCAGATACAACGACCTATACCCTGACCGTCACCAACGCCGCTGGGGAAACGACCACCCAGGCGGTCACTGTCACGGTAACCGCCGTCGCACCCGCAATCTCCGGTTTCACAGCCCTTCCAGCAACAATCACCGTGGGGGTAACTACCAGCCTGACCGGATTATTCACTGGTGGAACGGGAATGATTACGCCCGGGAATATTTCCGTCACCAGCGGAACATCGGTGTCGGTAACGCCGTCAGACACAACGACCTATACCCTGACCGTCACCAATCCAACTGGGGTGACGGCCACTCAGGCGGTTACTGTCACGGTGACAGCAGTCGCACCCACAATATCCGGTTTCACAGCCCTTCCGGCAACGATCACGGCCGGGGGGACTACTAGCCTGATTGGAGTATTCACCGGTGGAACTGGAATGATCACACCGGGTAATCTTCCCGTTACCAGTGGAACATGCATGTCGGTAACGCCGTCAGACACTACGACCTATACCCTGACTGTTACAAACGCTGCTGGGGCAACGGCCTCCCTGCCTGTCATTGTCACGGTAAATCCCGTTCTGCCGGTCATTACCAGTTTCACGGCCACTCCGACCTCGATCACAACTGGCAGTTCTTCCAGCCTGTTGGGCGTTTTTGCTAACGGAACCGGAATCATAACGCCGGGGAACATCTCCGCAAGCAGCGGAGTCGCTGTTCTGGTATCGCCGTCGGTCACGACTACTTATACTCTTACCGTTACCCCCACCTCCGGGACCGCAGTCACAGGCATCGCGATGGTCAGTGTAGCGACAGCAGGGGATCCGGCAGCGCCCACCAATCTTATAGCCACTCCCGGCAACCAGCTGGTAAGTTTGAGCTGGTCCGGCGTTGCGGCTGCTACTAGTTATTCAGTCATGCGCTTCTCCCCCTCGCTGGGATCTTATGTCGTCATCGGTACCACGACAGGAACGGTCTTTGAGGATGATGCCGTGGTGAACAACACCACGTACACCTATGTTGTAGTCGCGGTTGACGCATCTGGACAGAGCGCTTATTCAGCATCCGCTTCCGCAACTCCGGTAGCGCCGCCCTCGGTATCATCGTCGCTGGTGGCCACACCCGGTGACGGTCAGGTTATGCTCACCTGGACAGGAGGAGTCAGCGCCGCCAACTACCAGGTGGGCAGGTCCACGGTCTCTGGTGGCCCTTATACCACGGTTGCCATGACCAGCAGCACCAACTTTACGGATACTGGCCTGAGTGACGGAACGGCCTATTACTACGTGGTCTACTCTGTAAACCCCGTGGCAACCAGTGCGGCATCGAACCAGGCAGAGGCAATTCCGATCGCCGCCATCTCCGGTCTGGCAGCGCTGCCCAGTGACAGTCAGATTGCGCTGGTCTGGAATATCAGCGCCGGAGCTACGTCTTACAATATTGATCTCTACTCCGGCAGCGTTTGCGCCGGTTCGCCTATGGTGGTCGCCACCACCAGCAATCGGTATATTGACACCGGGTTGGTGGATGGCGATTCCTACTCCTTTACCGTGACAGGAGTGAACGCCACTGGTTCCACCGCAGCTTCGGCTTGCGTAACGGCCACACCAGAAGCGGGGACAACCGCAACCATGCTCAACACCCCCACGGTCGGGCTGGGTACCTGGTATATGAATGACTGGGACGCCGCCGATGAATTTGTCGATCTGGCGATGCAGGCCCGCCCCTGGGTGTCCTATACGGCTAGTGGCACGGGTGATCCCTCGTTCACCCTCGATGCCAATGGCTGGCCCATGGGGGACGCCGATACTGTGCTGCAAACCTTTTTGATCAGTGGTCAGACAACGCCGATGAGCAACTTTGAAGGCACCTACAAGCTGGTATTTACCGGCAAGGCTGACGTCTCATCGCAGTGGTTTACTGGAAGCGTAGCCAACTATGCTTACAACGCCAGCACCAACACCAGCACGGCAGATGTGATCGTCACAGGCAACGGCGATAACTACATCAACCTGATCTTCACCAATACACAGCGCACCGCCGCCAGCGCCACCAATACCGGATTCACCAACCTGCATCTTTACCGGCCCGGTTATCCCACCGACGGCAGCGCCATCTTCACCACGCCCTTCCTCAATGCGATGGGCAAGGTCACAACCATTCGCATGATGGACTGGACCCAGACCAACAACAACTACGTGGTTAACTGGGCCGACCGCACCACGCCCAGCTACGCTACTCAGCAGACCAAGACAAATTCCTGGACTGGGCCGAGCGGCGCCGTCTACTCCGGCATTAGCGGCGTGGCTCTGGAATACCAGATCATGCTCTGCAACACCATCAAGGCTGATTGCTACTTCAATATTCCAGTGGTGGCCAGCGACGATTTCGTCACCAAGATGGCCGAGACCATCGCATTTGGCTCGGATGGAACCAATCCCTACACTTCGACCCAGGCCAACCCCGTTTATCCGCCGCTGAACCCGCAACTGCGCGTTTATCTCGAATATGCCAACGAAGTTTGGAACAGCTCCTCGGCCGTCTTTGGCGCGGTGGATGACATCTGCAGCTACCTGTCAACCACCGATCCAACCAATCCATTGCTCCATGTGTACACCGCGGATATTCTTGGCAATTCAACCCAGGGGGTTTATTCACAGATGTGGCGCTATCCGGCCTGGCGCATGTCCACAATTAGCCAGATCTTCGAGGGCGTCTTTGGTTCCAGCCAGATGATCACTCGTGTGCGACCGCTGCTGGAGACGCAGCAAGGCGATGGCCAGGGGACCCTGGACAGTGCGCTGCAATTTCTGGATGCGTACGCCAAGACCCTGAACACCACCGCCTCCAAGCTGATCTATGGTGGTGGCGGTTCGGCCTACTACGGCGTTATCAATGCCAACAGTGCCGCGCCTGACAGCATCTTTGCCGCCGGCAACTACCCCGATCCCAACGTCCTGAATAACTGGGCTGTTGATGCCATGTGGTTGACCAACTACGGCTTGAAGCATGTCTCCTATGAAGGCGGGCCAGGCATCAACTCCGCATTCACCGACACGGAAAACCTGGCGATCAATGGCGATGCAAGGATGGAAACGATGATGGACGCCTACAAGACTTCCTGGGACCAGATGGGCGGCGACCTGCTCATCTACTACGATCTGGCCGGTTCGACAGCCTGGGAGTTCACCCCGGACATCTTCTCCGACGGCTCCAATTCGGGAACCAATACGCCTAAATTCGCGGCGCTGGCTGACAATCAGTCAGTCGCCAAGGCCGCCGTCACACTGGGCGGAGCAATGCCTGGAACCACGATGGCCGTCAATCAGTCAACACAGGTGTCGAATCCCAACATTCACAACGACTACGGTTATAACGGCACCATTGGAAGCGGCACAACCACCTGCACGGTCACCAATCAAACCGGCTCCTACATAGCCTATCCGGTACATGCAGCCTCGGCCTTTACCGGCAACCTCTCCATCTTCGGTATAGGGGATAACGGCACGGCTGGTGGCACAACGGTCGCCGAGACACTGGAAGTCTGGATCAACGGCATTGATACCGGAGCCATCACACTTCCAGCAACGACGAGTAATTCTTCCGGAGTCAACAGTTCGAAGCTCACCGTCAATTTGCCCGCAGGGCTGTCGATGATTCGCTTGGTTGCCACCACGGGTGCATTCAATTTGTGCAGCTTGACTGTGCAGTAGCACTACCCTAACTCTGGTCAATCAGAGGTTCCCTGGGAGGCCAAATCGTGCCATGAATTATGAATATTACAGGGGAATTGACATGCGGTGGACGAATTGCACGTGTCCACCGCATGTGTTGTTACTTTACAAGTAAATCGCCGGTTGGATCGAAGATTGCATCCACCGGAATCAGAGTGGCAGAGACAGCCTTTTGATTGTGAGTGCCGGTATAGACGGCAATTCGGGTTGGATCTATACCCTTTTCCTTCACGAGATAGGCCTTCGTGTTAACCGCCCGCTCAGCAGCGATCCTGACGCCGTCCTTTTCATCGAGTCCAGCATTTCCCACCAGGCCAAGCGTCGCTGCAGAGCTTCTTTGCAGATTGAGCGCAACGCCGTCGAGGCAGGCCTTCGCTTCATTGTCCACTCGAGCCGGGCGGCGGGCATCCCGTGCAAAGCTGATAGAGCACAGTTCACTGGTCATGGGTTTAACAGCGATCGGTGAAGCAATAACTGTCACCGAGGCTGTGCTCGATGCAACCTGTCCTTTGTCATCGGCCGCATTACAGGTGGCAGTGATTGTTCCAACAGGAGCACCGGAGGTTGAAAGAATAGCCGTCGTGCCAGCGCCGCTCACCGATCCGTAGGTTGTGCTATAGCTGTAGATCAATGGACGACTCTGGGGGCTGGTTCCGATTGCAGTAATGGTAGAAGGATCGCCAGAGATAACCGAAGATGGACTGGCTGAGCAGTTGACCGTCGGGGGATCGAAGGCCTTCACTACATACTGAGCTGTACAATCTGCATTTTCATCCGCCCGGCTTCCCTCCGAGACATGGCTTTTCAGCGTATATGCTCCCGGAGCGATATTTGCTGTCCTGACATTCGCGGTGTCAGATAGACCCACCACAGTACCGCCGTCTACAGACCATGTGTAAGTGGCAGTTTTATTTGGATTCAGATTTACGGCGGTGCCAGAGGCGGCAATTGTATCTCCAGGGAAGACCACCGTTGGCTTCACCGAGCAGGAGTAGGTCAACGGTGAGGGAGGCGGCAGTTGCTGTCCGCGACTTCCACCGAACCGGAAGACAACTCCGGCAGAAAGACGAATATTGTTTTGAGTTGCGTTCTTTCCTGTGCTGTGATCCTCTAGATCCGTCATCAGATATTCAGCCTGAATCATGCGGATGGCAAGATGCCGGCGAAGATTGAGATCGAGTCCACCCCCAGCAGTGAGGGCGAAATTGGATTCACTGGGAAGAAGCGTGCAGCCGTTTCCTGTACAGCCAGAGGAGATAGTCACCGCACTGGCATGAACTCCACCAAGCAGAACCTGAGCAAACGGAGTGAATCTATCCTGCCCGCGGAATGACAGGCGCGGACCTAGAAGATAAGTGAAGACCGTCCCGCTTGAGTTTGCGACGGATGATGGCGTCGCACCGGAGAGATGCAGTTGCGTGTCATTGTAGCCGCCAAAATCTGCTACCAGTCCCAGACGGGAATTGAAATTGTAGGCAATGGAAGTGCTGCCGCCATTTAACCATGCCAGCCGGTTTCCCTCGGCTAGTGTTGGTACAGCGCGCAGATAGGAGTAACCAAGGAACAAATCGAACCTAGGAACCAACAGGTTGGCGCGCGCTGAATACGGCATGGCCGCCTCTTGCGCACCAAGGTTCAATGCAGGCGATAGAAAAACAGCAAATGCTGCTGTGGCGATCATCATCCGAGCTAATCTCATCGTCTTCTCCTGAACTGCTTGCCGCAGTTCCGATTCAATCTCACCGCCGGGTAAAGCCGGCACCATAGGCTCTATTTGACAGACCATCCGATAAATCTTGCCGAGCCCGCTTTGAACACGGACTCGGCATGACGTTAAGGAGCTGGGACGTTGATGACAGTGTTGACGATGGTTACCGGACCCGTCAGCACCAGTGCTCTGCCATTCAAGGTTGTGACTGCAACCACCCCCGCTGTTGAGACAGACACTCCATCCTGAGCAATGATGGTGCCTTCCATGGTTCCGCCACCTAGAATCCCGTTAATTGTCGCGGCGCTTCCAACCTGCCAGAAGACGTTCTGGGCCAGTGCTCCGTTGACCAACAGCACATTGCGATGTACCGACGGCGTACCTACAGTCAGCGTGGTCGCCATTTGAAAGACCCATGTAGCAGTGGGGTCGCCCTTGGCGTCTAGTGTCAGATCTCCCTGGGTGATGGCGAAGCTTCCCGGAGCGGCTTTGTATGTGCCGGCGGCAAGGGTGCGATTGCCTAACTCTCCCGCTGAACCTCCGCCACAACCAGGACAAACCGAAACATCCAGGCCATTGGGAATAGCTGCAAGAGTGTTGTAGGCAGTAAGAGCCTCCAGCGCGGACTCGGCTGCAACGGAGTATGTGGCAGCGGTTCCTTCATTGGGGCAGCCAACGGTAGGAGGCGGCGCGGCGGTATCGATGACTCCATTCACCAGTCCGACGTTGAGAGGAGTCTCGGTATAGGTGCATTCCGCGACACCACTCACCATGACGCTGGTGTCGTGAAATCCAGTGATGAGGGTTGAAACAGCCGTGGTTCCGATATCGCCATTGATGACGGTATATATTCCCTGATTGGTGATCCCCGCCGTGCCGCCGAAGGCGCCAAACAGAGATATAGTCGGGCCAAGAACGATAGGAGGCGTGACCGAAGTTGTACCGGTTGTGAATGTCCACGGATTCGGCGCGCCAGTGGTTCCTAATGGATCTCCTGTTAGATCCGTAGCTCCATTGCTCACCAGTGCCGTATAGATGCTGCTGGCGGTCAGATGCGCAGATGGCGTAAATGTAGCGATGAAATTGACTGCATCATAGGTTAACGTTCCAGCGATCGATGTTCCGCCTGGCCCGGTGAGTTGGAAGGTTGCGGCGGTGATGGTCAGAGGATTCATCGCCTTGGTAAATGTTGCGCTGACCACCTGGTTCAACGGTACACTTGTTGCAGCATTCGCTGGAACCGTTGAAACAACTTCTGGAGCCGTAGCTACTGCGGCTGTACCTGTTGTGAAGGTCCAAATGTAGTTGCTGACTAAGGCAGTGCCTGTCAGATTCTGAACCCCGGTGGTAATCGTGGCGGTGTAAAGACTGCTGGGGAGCAGGTTTGCAGTCGGAGTGAAGGTTAATGTGCTTCCCACCGCGGCGTAGGCAACGAGTCCAGAGACGGCCGTTGCACCTGGTCCTGTCAGTTTGAAAGTTGTCGAACTGATGGTGGCTGGGTTCATCGGCTCGCTGAAGGTTGCGCTGACGATTTGATTCAGAGCCACGCCGGTGGCTGCGTTGAGAGGTATATTTGAAATCACTGTTGGTGGTACAGCAACTGGTGCGGCAGCCGTGGTAAACGTCCAGACGTAACTTTGGGCTAGCCCAATGCCGGCCAGATCGGACGCTCCGCTAGTAATCATGGCAGTATATTGCGTACTCGTCGCCAAACTGGCAGTTGGCGTGAATGTCGCCACTGACCCAGCAACTGTATAAGTGACAACGCCGCTCACGCTGACGGCACCTGGCCCTGCCAACGTAAATGTTGCCCCGTCAATTGTTGAGGGAATCATCGCCAAACTGAAGGTGGCACTGAGAGCCTGATTAATCGGGACGCCTGTAGCTTGATTTGTGGGCACAGTGGAGATGACTGTGGGCGGCGCGGGGGCAGGAACCGTTCTGAAAGTCCAAACGAAATTACTGGCCAGTGGCGTTCCGGCCAGATCTTGTGCCGCGGTGGTGATCGTTGCGGTATAAACGGTGTTGACGGCAAGGTTCGCTGCGGGTGTAAACGTTGCAACAGAGCCGGAGCAACTGACGGTTCCTGCTACGGCGGAGGAACCTGGTCCTGTAACAATCAATGTGGCTGCAGGGGATGCGATCGTCGCGCAATTCATTGCTTCGTTGAAGGCGGCGCTGAGCACCTGGCCGACTGGCACACCGGTGGCTGTATTTGCCGGAGTTGTAGTAGTTACTGCTGGGGGCGGTGTGATGGTAGTGAACGTCCACACGTAATTGCTGGCTAACGGCTGACCCGCCAGGTCTTGAGCACCGGAGGTTATCGTGGCCGAGTAGATGGAGTTGTACGCCAGTGCTGAGGTCGGTGTAAATGTTGCGATGAGGCCGCTATAGCTAATCGCACCAGCAATCACAGTACCTCCCGGTCCTGTCACCGTAAAGGTCGAAGCGCCAATTGTGGGTGAACTCATTGCCTCACTGAAGGTCGCGCTTAACACCTGACTGATTGGAATGTTTGTAGCGGCATTTGCTGGTGTGGTGCTAATCACAGAGGGCGGTGGCGTGATTGTCATAAAGGTCCATACATAGTTGCTCCTTAGTGGTGTGCCGCCCGCATTTGTGGCCCTTGTAGTGACAGTCGCCGAATAGGTAGAACTGTAAGCCAGAGCTGCGCTCGGGGTAAACGTCGCGGTGGCTCCACTGTATGTGACAGTGCCTGCGATCGCCGCACCACCTGGCCCTGTCACCGCAAAGGAAGAAGAATTCAGAGCGGAGGGGTTCATCGCCATGCTGAAGGTGACGCTGATTGTCGTGTTAATCGCGACACTTGCTGCGCCACTGGAAGGGGAAGTTGAAACCACAGAGGGTACTATGACCACTTCCTGACCGCAACCAACGATAAAGACGACCAACAGAGCCGCCAGCCAATACGTGATGTTTAACCTGAAAATGCGCATAGTATTCCTCTCGCCTTGCCCTGGTGATCCAGTGCTTGTCCGCCCTATACTCATCGGTTCAGCGCGGGTAGCCGAAGCGACGTCGTATTCTGACAATAGTGATTGGCTCAGATGTAGGTCTGTATCAAATCGCTCAGAAACGCGTTGTTCATATGTACGGGGTGAGCCTGAGAACGTACGATGATTATGAATTAGATATCCTTGCAGAAACAGTGGAATACACATGCCTTATGGGAGAGAATGCCTTGTCATACTGCTCGGAACCCAGGCAAGATCACCACTTAAAACGTAAATAGCGAGTGCAGAAGCCATGAATACAGCACCAACCCAAAAGCGCCAATCGCGGTGCATGCGCCTCCAGTACGGTCCAGGATCTGATTCGCCATTGTCGCCGCTATTTCCTTCGAGATTGTGCTTGCTTCCGGTCATTGATTCTCCCTCTCTTTAGCTGAGAGCAGCGCAAGATACTTCTTTGCTTGCCGTGCACAAAAGGAACTCGTCAGTTGCTCGTTTCTCATACTATCCAGAAGCACACAACAATCAGTCTGGTCAATTGAGAACTACTTCGCTTCATTCAATGCAAAGATGATCCAAGCGGCTATGTAGACTTCCTTTTAGTGTGAATGGCAATGCGCCTTCTGCGATGGTCAAAACGGCTCTTGATCCCCCATGAACGGAAGAATCCAGATACATTCCGCAAAGATCCAGGAGTATCTGATAATGATTGATGAGCAATGTTACCGAACAAGAAAGAAACTAAAAGCGAGTGTAAGTATGGTCATAGCAGCAATGAATGGCGTTGCCCATAGTCCGAAGATCACATAGTCCCTATTACGCATATCCTCTCCATTACGCCGCGCAAATGAAAGGACAAGCATTGTTGCCAAAGACCCAAAGGGAGTGACCATGGACCCAACATCTGCTCCGATAAGTGAAGCTAAAACCGTTCCCAGATGAGCATGGGAATGCAGGAGAACACTTCGGGCAATCAATGCTGCGGGCAAGTTGTTCATCAAATTGGAAGCAACTGCTGTTGCAAATCCAGAAGCAAAGAGCATTTGCAGAGATCCCGTTCTCATCTGCACAAGCCATCCGGAAGCAATGCCTACGATGCCCAGGTTTTCAAGTCCTTGCACAGCGACAAATAGTCCGATGACAAAAGGAAAAACCTCCCACGATAGTTCCTTCGCTATTCGAATCTGCACGCGCCCTGTTGCCATTCCCGCGATGAGCAGCACACCACAAGCTGCAAAGGCGCAAACATATGGTTCAATATTCACCAACGGTGCAAGAAAGTAGCCGGAAAGGACGGCTACAAGAGTTGTCATGCAGACCATGAAGTAAAATCGATTCGGCACAACACTATCAGGATCAGGTAGCGACTTGTTGTCAAATGAGCTTGGCAAATCCCGGCGAAAACGCCAACGCAACACCGCGAAGGTTGAGGCGAGCGCCACCAATTGCGGCATAATCATTCTTGCCGCAAATGCCTCAAACGTTTGCCGGAAGGTGTCTGCGAAAAGAAGATTGGTGAGGTTGCTTATTGGCAGCATCAGTGATCCGACATTGGCTGCAAAGGCACACAATATAACGTAGGGAGCGGTCGGGATCTTGAGTCTCTTGGTCAAGGCCAACAAAACAGGGGTAAGCATGACTGCAGTGGTGTCGAGCGAGAGTATTGCAGTGATAACCGCACCGGCAAGGAACGCGTTGCGGTAGAGTTTGTTCGCATCTCCCTTTGCTGTTCGTGCGCAATGAATGGCTGCCCAATCAAAGAATCCACTCCTCCCGACAAGCATAGAAAGAGCAAGCAAAGAGAGCAGAAAGAGAAGTGCATTCTTTCCAGCCAGAATGGACGCCAGCGCCTCATGAGGAGTGACAAGACCGAGAGTGAGCATAGCTGCCGCAGCAAGCGTCGTCCACCAGGCATCGTTCCACCGGCGCGGGTGCAGGACCATCAATACCAGCATCCCAGTAAAGATGGCCAGTGTGATTCCTATGTGTGCTGTGCCCGTCATGCGTGACCCATAAAAGTCTGGCGAAAAGGTGGTGAAGTTACCAATGATACATGAAAGTAGTCCCATAGGCAGAAATGCCTCAAAAAGCATTCTGGCCAGTTCAAATTGTCTGCGTACATAAGGTCAAATAACAGCGGGACGCATATGCTTTCTGCAGGAATGATCGAAACAGCTTGCGGTGTTTGATTTCAGCCAGAGCATTGTCGGGAGTTGAATCTAAACAACAAACATCGCAATGCCGGCCGCGAACATGGCCAATGCGCTGACCGCGACAACCATCCATCCCAGTCGCGAGCTGGGCTGCCCTTGCATCAGTTTCTTATTAGCAGCAACGATTAGAATTGCAACCAGAAGAAAGGGCGAAAGCAGGCCATTGATAACTGCTGTCCAATAGAGCGCCCTTACAGGATTGATGCCAATAAAGTCGAGAGCTACTCCCATCCCGGTGGATATGAGGATCAAAGCATAAAACCAGCGGGCTTGTTTCAGTTCCTTGTTCAGCCCTTGACGCCATCCAAGTGTTTCGGCAAAAGCGTATGCAGTGGATCCTGCAAGTGTTGGAATCGCCAAAAAGCCTACGCCTACAATACCGATGGTGAATAGTGTGGCTGCGAAGTTTCCTGCAAGGGGCCTGAGTGCCTCGGCTGCCTGGCGGGTGGTTTCAATGTGGGTAATACCGTGACGATTCAGAGTGATTGCCGTGGTCAGGATAATGAAGAACATGACCATGTTGGAGAAGAAAGCGCCTACTCCAACGTCGATATTGCGTAACTCCAGCTCTTGTGGGGTGGCATTTCTGCGTAGTGCAAGCGTACTCTGACCCTCTGACTTTTCTTCTTCAACCTCTTCACTGGCCTGCCAGAAGAACAGATATGGACTAATCGTCGTGCCGAGAATGGCAACCAACATAGCCCATTCGTCTCTGCTGTGTGGTACCGAGGGAATGAGGGTGTCACGCAGAACCTCTCCCCAATTAGCGCCTACTACAAATGCAGTGATTGGGTACGCGAATAGCACTAGCACCAGCCACTTGAGTACGTTCGCAATCTGGGTATAGTGAAGCCGTACTGTTGCCCACGAGATGAGCAGAGCAAAAGCGACAACAAAATAGTGGGAGTTGATTCCCGATAGCATCGCAGCAGCATCGGCCATGCCGGCAAGATCTGCTGCAATGTTGATAATGTTTGCAACCAGGAGTGCCGCGACGAAGGAAAGAAGAAGCCACCTGGGGAATATCTGCTTGATATTCCCGGCAAGTCCCTGCCCCGTGACCTTGCCAATGCGGGCGCACATCATTTGAACAGAGGCCATCAGTGGCCATGTGATCAGGGCGGTCCAAAGCAGGCTGGTCCCTAGCTGTGCGCCAGCAATAGAGTACGTAGCAATGCCGGATGGATCGTCGTCGGCAGCCCCAGTGATTACGCCGGGACCAATCGACTTGAAAAGAGATCGCATCCATCGGGATAGGCGGACCTTAGTCAAGGAAGCGATAAGCCATGCTCCAATTACGGTGTTTGCTGCGCTACGAGATCGTCAGCAAGTTGAAAGTACGCAAGTGACTCCAGAGAATGTTGATATCGCAGCTGTCTGTCAGGTCAGCGGTGCGGTGACTGCAACAACATGAAACAGAAAGTTGCCAGAAGAGTATCGTGTCCCATCAGAATCTCATGGTTGACTTCCAGCGTCTGCTCACTCTTGTACATAATCGAGCGACACCAGCAGCCATAATAGGGCTGAGGTTGGTATGGGATATCGGTCCAGTCATCGCCGTCCGTTGCGCATGGGAGTGTCTCACGGTACATCTCCAGAGCCAATGAGACTTCCTCCCATTGAGCGTATTGCATGGGGATGCTGAGCAGTTACCGCGAAAAACTATGAAATCCAGCAACTCGGTGAATGCATCTGTCATCTGTATAGAACAAGTACTTTCGCTTTCAATCGAAAGGATTGTCATATGGAAATTGGTATGATCGGGCTGGGACGAATGGGGACCAGTATGGTGCGGCGCCTGCTGCGGTCCGGCCACCAATGCGTGGTCTATGATCTGCATGCCGAGGCCGTGGAGGCGCTCGTCAAGGAGGGCGCGGTTGGTGCAAGTTCGCTTGCAGAGTTCACAAGTAAGCTGAGAATGCCGCGGGTAATATGGATGATGCTTCCGGCTGCTGTGGTCGAATCGAAGCTGTCGGCGCTGATTCCATATCTTGAAGCTGACGACGTGATTGTCGATGGCGGCAACTCTTACTACCACGATGACATTCGTCGCGCTTCTGAACTCAAACCCAAAGGCCTTCATTATGTGGATGCCGGCACCAGTGGTGGGGTATGGGGATCAGAGCGGGGATATTGCCTGATGATCGGTGGCGAGGATGCCGCTGTCCAGCGCTTGGATCCTGTCTTTTCTTCTCTTGCCCCCAAGATTGATACAGCGTCTCGAACGCCCGGCCGAGAGATCTCCAGCAGCACAGCAGAACACGGCTATCTGCACTGCGGTCCCAGCGGCGCAGGACACTTCGTCAAAATGGTCCACAATGGCATTGAGAATGGCATGATGGCAGCCTACGCGGAGGGGCTGAATATTTTGCGCCACGCCAACGCCGGCAAACAACAACGATCAGCGGATGCGGAGACAACGCCGCTGCGCAACCCCGAACATTACATGTATGACCTGAACCTTGCGGATATTGCCGAGGTATGGCGTCGTGGCAGTGTGATCTCATCCTGGCTGCTGGATCTGGCTGCAACCTCTCTGCTCGATAGTCCTGACCTGGCGAAGTTCGCTGGTCGAGTATCGGACTCCGGGGAAGGGCGCTGGACCATTGCTGCCGCCATCGACGAATCGGTTCCTGTTCCCGTACTCAGTGCAGCGCTCTATGAACGCTTCAGTTCGCGCGGTGAGGATGACTTTGCGGAAAAGCTGCTGTCAGCTCTTCGCTATCAATTTGGTGGTCATATCGAAAAGGTTGACATTGACAAAGTAGGTGCCTAATGACCAAATCTCAATCAGATGCGCTGGTGATCTTTGGTGTGACAGGTGATCTGGCCCATAAGAAGATATTTCCCGCGCTTTATGCGATGGTGAAGCGTGGCACGCTGAAGGTTCCGGTTATCGGCGTCGCCTTTCCTAATTGGAGTCTGGCGCGATTGCAGAAGCGCGTGACAGATAGTATCAGGCGGACGGGGGGAGTTGACAACAAGCCAGCTCTTCAACAATTGCTCTCTTTGCTCAAGTATGTCAGTGGAGATTATAAAGACAGCAATACCTTCTCAGCGATTAAAGAGGCGTTAGGTGGCGCGCTTCGGCCCGCGCACTATCTGGCGATTCCCCCGTCACTCTTTGAAACGGTGATCCGAGGGCTTGGCGCCGCCAAGTTGGCAGAACACGCGCGTGTCATAGTCGAAAAGCCATTCGGTCGTGATTTGGCCTCTGCACGAAAACTCAATGAGGTTGCACACCGAGTCTTCCCCGAAGATTCAATCTATCGCATTGATCACTTCCTCGGAAAAGAAGCGATCATGAACATTCTTTACTTTCGTTTTGCGAATTCGTTTCTGGAGCCTATCTGGAATCGCAATTATGTGGCCAGCGTCCAGATCACCTTATCTGAAGATTTCGGAGTGGGAAAGCGCGGCGCGTTTTACGAGTCTGCCGGCTGCCTGCGCGATGTGATACAAAATCACCTCTTCCAGGTTGTCGCACTGCTCGCAATGGAGCCACCCGCGGGCAGAGACTTCGGTGCAGTGCACAATGAAAAGGCCAAGGTATTCAAGGCCATGCGCCAACTAGGGCTCGATGATGTGGTGCGCGGCCAGTATGCCGGCTACCGGATGGAGGCAGATGTAGCCAGGCGTTCCGATGTTGAAACATTTTGCGCTCTGCGTCTGTTCATTGATTCATGGCGCTGGGATGGTGTTCCGTGGTATCTACGCTCAGGCAAATACTTGCCAGACACCGCGACCGAGATTTTGGTGGAGCTGAAGCCGCCGCCACAAAAGCTTTTCGCGGACGCGGAATCGGTGACCGGACGTACCAACTACTTTCGCTTTCGTCTGTCTCCCAACTCGGCCGTAGCTCTAGCAGCACGAGTCAAACTCGCGGGAAAAGACTTTGTTGGCGAGCAGCGGGAGCTTTACTTGTTAGAAGAACGTCCTGATGAGGCAACTCCATACGAGAGGCTCCTGGGCGATGCCATGGCTGGCAACGGCGCACTCTTCACGCGAGAAGATGCAGTAGAAGCAGCCTGGGCGGTGGTCGACCCAGTCCTCAAAAAACATCACCGGGTCTGCCCTTACAAAAGGCACAGTTGGGGGCCGAAGGAAGCCGACAGGATAATCTCTGCGCATGGAGGTTGGCATAACCCCAGCAGCACTGTGTTGCCAGAGTAACAATACGGGTTGACAACCAATTCTCGTTCAATGAAAACTGTTGTTGTCAACCGTTCTGCAAAAAGATTTATGGGGTTATTCTCCTGACAAATAACACTCGGGACACCATATTATGGCCATTTCGTCACAAATACTGAATATTCTGTTTGGTCGACCGTTGGCCACCAGCGAGGAACGGGCGGAGCATATTGGCCCCGTTGCCGGAATTCCAGTCTTTGGCCTGGATGCTCTCAGTTCCGCTGCGTACGGTCCTGAGGCCGCGCTAACGCTGCTCATTCCTCTGGGGCTTGCGGGTGTTCATTACATTGTCCCGGTGAGCGCGGCAATTGTGGCACTTCTGATCATCGTCTACTTCAGTTACCGCCAGACCATCGATGCTTACCCACGCGGTGGCGGTTCTTACACGGTAGCCTCTCAGAATCTGGGTGAAGGCGCGGGCTTGCTGGCGGCTGCTGCGCTGATGATCGATTACACACTCACTGCCGCCGTGGGCATCTCGGCGGGAGTGGGCGCGCTTATATCCGCTGCTCCCGGCATGCAGCCTTATACATTGCAATTGTGCCTTGCTGTACTGGCCATTCTCACCGTGATCAATATGCGCGGTGTCCATGATACTGGCGTAGTCTTCATGATTCCAACATATTTATTTGCGGGAACGCTTCTGGTGGTGATCGGGGTTGGTAGTTGGCATGTGCTTCGCAGCGGAGGATCTCCCGCTCCGGTTACAATGCTGCCACAGTTGCCTGCAGCCACAACCGCAGTGAGTTTATGGCTGCTGCTGAAGGTCTTTTCTTCCGGGTGCACGGCGATGACGGGCGTTGAGGCTGTCAGCAACGGTGTGATGGCTTTCCGCGATGACACCCGCAAGAACGCAAAGATTACGCTGACCATCATCATCGTATTGCTCGCGGTGTTGCTGACCGGTATTGCCATGCTGTGTCGCGCTTACGGTATTGCAGCCACGAATCCAGACGGGCCCGGTTACGAGAGCGTACTTTCGATGTTGACGCGGGCGGTAATGGGGCATGGAGTCTTCTATTACGTCACCATAGGCTCGGTGCTCCTGGTGCTGGCGCTCTCAGCAAATACGGCCTTTGCCGATTTTCCGCGTCTGACACGAGCTATTGCACTTGATGACTATTTGCCACACGTCTTTCTGCTGCGTGGTCGTCGATTGCTCTATTCCTGGGGTATCTATATCCTGGTCGCGCTCACGGCGTTGTTGCTGACTCTCTTCGGGGGCGTTACGGATCATCTGATTCCCCTTTATGCCGTGGGTGCATTCATGGCATTCACTCTTTCACAGGCCGGCATGGTGATGCACTGGAAGCGCCTGGGCGATGCTCCAGTACGCATGATTGTCAACGGTCTGGGTGCCGTGGCCACGGGCATCACCACTGTAGTGGTGCTGGTAGCCAAGTTTGCTGAGGGCGCCTGGATTACAGCGCTGCTGATAGCAGTCATGATAGCGCTGATGCACGCCGTCAAACGCCATTACGTAAACGTGGATCGTGAGACGGACCTGAACCGCCCCATCGTACCCGCGCAGATCACTGAACCAATCGTTGTTATGCCCATCGATAGATGGAGTCGAGTCACCGAAAAGGCTCTCAGCTTTGCGTTGGGAATGTCCTGTGATATTCGCTGCGTGCATGTTCAGACCGGAGAGAATCTAGACCCAATCTGCAGCAATTGGGAGATGGATGTAGCCGCACCGCTACGAGCGGTTGGCAAGTGCGTCCCCAGACTCGATATTCTGCAATCGCCCTTCCGCTACATCCTGACACCAGTGGTTGATTACATCCTGGCAGTGGAAAGAGAGTCAAGCTTTCAGAAAGTATGTGTACTTGTGCCGGAATTGGTTGTCCATCACTGGTGGGAAAATCTTCTCCATAACCGTCGCGCAGATATGCTGAAGGTTATCCTGCTTCTCCGCGGAAACCGGCGCATTGTGGTTATTAACATCCCGTGGTATCTAGAACGGGACTGAGGTTACAAGAATGGTATTACGGTGTACGGCCAGACATTGAACAGCATCGAAGAATAGATGTGCATGTGCGCAGCTCACAACTGCTCTGGACGCTTACATTTGTTTTCCCCAACCAGTACCCCAGGAAGGGCAGGCAAAAACTACAGAGAATCTCCCAGGCAAAAACGGTCCACGGCAAGTAGCTTTAGGCTACGAGCAATTTGATTCAGAGATCTTGATTGGACAGGCGGATAAATCAAAGAGTACGGACGACGATGAATTCATTCATGAGACACATACCTGTCTCGCAAGGTTGGCTCGTCGAACACCTGCAGTGGGGATTCAAATGGTGACAGCGCTGCAAACCCCGGAAGCATCATCCATGCAGCATCACGAGGAACTGCACCCGGAGATTGAGCGAGCTCAGAGGAACGTTCGCAGGCTGGTCGAGCCCATGCCGTCAATTCCTCGGGTGTCAATACCATGGGATGCTTGGGGACGATGCGATAGCGGCCGCGCACTAGGTAGTCAACAAAGAGAGCTCCTGCCAGATATGGATTGGCCAGTGCGATGGGGATGGCATACAGGGTCGTTGCGAGAGATTCGTCTACATCCTTGTTGGAGTGGCTGAGTCGCCGACTCCCAGGGATCTGAGGGATTTCAAAGACCGTAAGATTTATCTCAGGATGCTTCCGAGCATAACGTGCCAGCTTGTGAGCAAGTTGCTTGGGGGTGCTCACGCCCGCGTCTGGAAATAGGGCGCGCCTGAACGTTCCGGGATAATAGAAGTTGAGAAGTTTGCGTGCGAAGTCAGAGCAATTGTTTACGATCAGATCGAAGTGCGAGTGATTCGATTGCGCGTTCAACTGCGCGATCAGTGTGTCGTCCTGCGCTTGGGTGGTCTCAAAGCGAAAGGCGTAGATGCGCCGCTCATACGCAGTTCCTATCAGTTGCGTCCAACCTCCCTTGACCAAATTCCCTGGGCTTAAGTTATCTCCCAAACCGAGAAGATGCGCTTCGTGATATCGACTGCGCAACCGCATGACCATGAGTTTATCTGCACGAGGCTGGACGGAAGAGATGTTTTCAACGGAATAGAGATAGGGAACCAAGGGAATTGCCACCCAGTCAAAGCCGGATATGCCTTGATATCGAGAAAGCACCGCACCCAACTCCCCAGGTTGGCAACGTCGCAGCAGAACCGGTGTTTCGGCACAGATTCGCTCGAAATAGACTGCATTATGTCCCGTAGGATTGACAAGGCCAAAGAAGCCATAGGGCTGCTCAATCAACAAAGCGGCTTGAGCGGAGCCGGCCTTAGGGTTCAGGATCATAAGAGCCAATGCGGTGAATACAAATATGGCAATGCGCTGCATGTTTTTCACAATCCTACCCCGTTCACAGTCATGGATGAATCAACTTGGAAAGCAATGTGTCCAGGCCGTTCCATGCGATCTGGACACCAATGCAAAGCAGAATGAATGCAACTACGCGCAGAATTCCATGCGCCGTCGAAGGGGGAATGATCCTGGTAATCTGCGGTGCGTACGCATAGCAAAAATAGACCAGTACACTGAGTGTGACAACGGCAAGAAAAACCCCGACGTGGGCCAGAATGTCGCTTGATGCGTCCCGATTCGAGATGTGAGCGGTAAGCGTTAGCAAGGCGACAAGTGTGCCGGGGCCGGAGGTTACTGGAAAGGTGAAGGGATAAAAGGCATCTTGTTCGAGGAACCGTGTCCTTGTCTCTTCGCGCACTTCTGTCTCCTCCTGTTTGTTTCTGGAGATGGCGCGCGCATCTCTCTCATTCAAAACCGACCATCCCATAGCCGCGATGACTATACCGCCGGAAAGCTGAACAATGGGTAGAGATATGCCGAAAAAGTTGAGAATAGTCGCGCCTAACAGCTCAATGATTGCCAGGAATATGATGTTGTTGATCGCGATTCTGCGCGCCAAAGAACGATAAACTCCCGGAGGGGCATCACCGGCCAGTCCAAGAAAGACCAAAGCCGACCCGAGTGGGTTAATCAGCGGTAAGAGAACACTGAAGGCAATCAGAAACGACTTCCAAAGCAACAAGAAGAATCTCCTTGAGTGGGTGTGGTTGCGATTGAATAACCACGGACCTGCGATAAGGTACGCATCTCCGTTACAAGATTCTGCAAATACAGGTCTGCTTGTATAGAATCTGGCCCTGGAAGATGAACTTCAGAAGAGTATCAAAATACGATGAGGATGCCAGTGGATCAATTTCGCCAATCCACAGGAAGAAACGCGACCGCCACCACAGTGCCGGCGGGGATAAATGATGTTCGGCGCCAATGAGCGGCGTTCCAGAATTGTCACTCTGGCCAGAAGAGACGCTTCCGTACACGGCAGGTTATGCAACATGCTGCTCGCAGAATCACTGAAGATGAGGACAGGTGTATGGTCTGATTTGCTCACTGCAACCAGCCTCATCGAACAGGTCCAACTGAAATCTGTGGCTTAGCGAAAATGGCGATCCAAAATTATGAGCAACGGAAAACCATTATGATTTGCTGACTGAATGGTCAAGCGCCATGGTCGAGTGCTCCTTATTGCTCAGACTCAGACAAGTACTCCTGTCTAGAGTGATAGACGTAAGGGTACTTAGGTGTCGGCCAAGGCAAAGATGCGGGCATCAATGTACGAACCGAACCCCTTATGGTGACATTGCATGCCGGGTAGATCGTTACGGAAGCATCGCACCCCACGCAAACAATAAACCACAGACACCTGAAAGGGGTCATTTATGCGAGGTCTAAAAACTCTTCTCAGCACTACCACGTTGCTTGTAGGGATGGCGATCACACCATCCTCTCAGGCGCAGGTTGTCGTCAGCATCGGTGTTCCACCCGTTTGTTCTTACGGTTATTATGACTATGCTCCTTACACCTGTGCACCCTATGGGTATTACGGTCCTGGATACTTCTATGGAGGCATCTTCCTTGGCATGGGGCCGTGGGCAGGCTGGGGCTATGGTCATGGCTGGGGTGAACATCGCTTCAGCGACGGCGGCGGCGGTAGCTATCGTGGCGGCGGCGGCGCTATGGCTAACCATAGCAGTTTTGCGCGGGGCGGTGGAGGAGCACGCAGCGGTGGCGGTGCAGAGCATACCAGCGCACCTTCTAATCATGTTGGTGCGGTGCGGCCAGGTGCTTCTCATGCGACCACATCTCATGCGACCACATCTCATGCGGCACCGGCTCATAGCAGTGCACCCCACCCGGCCGCCGCGCGTAGCAGCAGTGCCGCTCATGCCGGCGGAGAATCACATGCTGGTGGTGGCGGCCATGAAGATGGCGGACACAAGTAGACGACGGTTTTAGAGAACATGGATGAAACAGCAAATCAGGCGGATTCAAAAGGGCCGCCTGTTTTGCCAGCATTCTACAACGCTAAAACAATTAGATCTGGCAACCAGATGAAAACAAATGCAGGGTCAATCACTGATACCTGTGGGGGTTCGATTCAGAACTGTCATTTGCCCGCCAGACGCAGCGAATATTAAGGATCAACTGGCTATCGCGGACCTTCTCGGCTCAGTATTGTACTGAAGACAATAATCAAACGGCATGAGCATTGTAGACCAGCAATTATCCAACCATCTTGAAAGAATGAGCAAGTGGAAGGTTGAACTTCTTACCCGCTCTTATGAAATCTCAGCGAAGTCCATCCTGATGACTCGCGCGCTCTAGCCGAAAACGCGGCTAAAGATCACCGCTCAGAGCGTATCTGCCTTGCATGCAGGCATTACCATTCACGCGAATGACGGATCTCGAAATCCTGTCTGTATCGTTAGCAACCATGAACCTGTACTGGGATCAAAAGAAGAAATGGAGGAGTTAAGATGCCGCTTGTCACCGTCGTGATTGCATTGTGCGTAGTCGGTTTGTTGCTGTGGCTGGTGAACCGCTTCATCCCTATGCAAAGTCAAATCAAGGGGATTCTGAATGGCGTAGTGGTGATTGTGGTCGTTCTGTGGCTTTTGAGAATCTTCGGACTCTTCGATTACCTATACCAGTTCCGTGTCGGACGTTAACGATCGAACTCGACAGCCTCAAATGGCTTGAGTACGCCCACGAAACAGATGTTCAACGCAATGCCACAAAAGTTTGCCAGTAGGGGGAAAAATGAAGCGCATGTATCTGTTTGCCATTGGTGCAATCCTGAGTATGAGCTCGATTGCACTAGCCAGTTCGCAAGCTCCGGTTGTCCTTGAATCCTCAAGCCCAACATCGACTTATCGCGTTGTCGTGATCAGCAGGTCGGTACAGGCTGTCAACTATCAGCATCGCAATGGGGTTTCGATTGTGGACTTTGTCGGAACTACTTTGTTGCCCTCTGCGGCGGGAAAAGCCAAGGTGCGCAGCAAGCGCGGCACCCTGGAAGTTGAAGCAAGCTTTGACAACCTGCAAGATCCAACCACATTCGGATCGGAATATCTCACCTATGTGCTCTGGGCAATATCGCCTGAGGGTAGGGCTGTCAATCTCGGAGAGATTCTTGTTGGTGGAAATGACAAGAGCAAGTTGACAGCAACGACTGACCTGCAGGCCTTTGCGCTGATCGTGACTGCGGAGCCTTATTACGCTGTTCGCCAGCCAAGCAACGTTGTGGTCATTGAAAACGTTGTTGGCTCCGACACCAAGGGAACAACCGAGGCTGTAAGCGCCAAGTACGAATTGATGGAGCGTGGTGGATATATTCCCACGGGCTACAAGTTCGATCCTGTTGTGCTCAATGCCAGTCTGCCTTTGGAGTTCTACGAAGCGCGTAATGCATTGCGCATCGCAAAATCAGAGGGCGCCGAGCAGTATGCAAACAGCAGTTACCAGCGCGCCGTCCAGTTGATGAACAATGCCGATGCTCTGGCTTCCGACAAACACGTCGCAACCAAGCCGCTGATCTCAATGTCTCGCCAGGCGGTGCAGACAGCCGAGGATGCTCGCGAGGTTGCCGTTAAACAAATTGACGAAGCGCGATTGAAAAATGAGCGCATGACCTCGGCTGTTGCGCTGACGAAGACGCAGGAACAGGCCGACGAAGCCATGCGGTTGAAGGAGAAGGCACAGTTGGATGCAGCCAAGTCCAAGGCCGAAATGGCTGCGGATAAGACCGCCTCGGCAGCTGCAATCTCGGCCGCACAGACAGATGCTTCTCAGGCTCGCGCAGTTGCGGCAATTGCTCAACAGGGCGAACATCAGGCAGATCGTGACAAGGCCGCCATGCGCGCGCAATTGTCAGAACAATTGAACAGCATCCTGGCAACCCGCGATAGTGCTCGCGGACTGATTGTCAGCATGTCGGATGTGTTGTTTGACACAGGTCAGTTTTCTTTGAAGTCGGGCGCTCGTGAAAAGCTGGCAAAAGTAGCAGGAATCCTCATCGCTTATCCTGGCCTCAACATCGAGGTTGGCGGATACACGGACAATGTAGGCGGCGATGAAATGAATCAAAAGTTATCCGAGAATCGTGCCAGCGCGGTTCGCGACTACCTGGTTGCGCAGGGTGTTGCGACTCTCTCGGTGAGCGCCAAGGGATTCGGCAATACACTCCCGGTGGCCTCCAACGATACATCCGGTGGGCGTCAAGAAAACCGCAGGGTGGAACTGGTTGTGTCCGGCGATGCAATCGGCAGTGAAGTGAATTCGCAAACAGGAAGTTTGCGGTAACAGCGCCTGAACCTGGAACCAATGATTTGCAGTGACAGCTGCGGCCGCAAAAAGGCCGCAGCGTGATCTTCATCTCACTTCGACAGGCAGGTAAACAAGGAGGAATGATGCTTGGACTGATATTGATTGTCGTACTGCTGATGGCCCTTTTCGGGTCATTGCCGCGTTGGCCGCATAGCAGGAACTGGGGATACTATCCAACCGGAGGACTGGGGCTGGTGCTCCTGATCGTTATTGTTCTTCTTTTACTTGGTCAGATCTGAGTGGGAAAGCAGGGAATGATGTCGTTTCCAGAGATGAAGTCTTCCGAGAATGTTGATACTGTAAGCACCACCGCGCTTTTGCTCCAAGAAGCTTCTCATACCTGCAAGCTTCCGTTGCCGACGCGCATCGCCGTGATTGGAAACTATCTGCCGCGCGAGTGTGGTATCGCCACATTTACGACCGATCTGTGTACTGCTCTGACCAGCGAATTCGGAGAGGGGCGGCTTTTCGCCGTCCCCGTCAATGATCCTGACTCGCATTACCAGTATCCGAAACGAGTTCGCCTCGAACTGGAGCAGGAGGACCTCTCCTCGTATGTTCGCGCTGCGGACTTTCTCAATTTCAATGGAAACGATCTTGTCTGCCTGCAACATGAGTACGGGATCTACGGCGGCATCGCTGGAAGCCATATCCTCACTCTGTTGCGCAGATTGAAGATGCCCTTGGTTACAACACTCCACACGGTATTGCGTGAGCCGGACGATAATCAGCGCATGGTGCTTGAAGAGATCGCGCAGCTTTCCGATCGCATGGTTGTAATGAGCGTATTGGCTTCCCACCTGCTGCATGAGGTATATGGGGTACCAATTGAAAAGATCGATATCATCCCCCATGGAGTTCCCGATCTCCCTTTCATGGACTCCAGCTTCTTTAAGGATAAGTTTGGCACGGAAGGAAAGTCAGTACTGCTCACTTTCGGCTTGCTTTCTCCCAACAAGGGCATCGAGAATGTCATTCGGGCGCTGCCGTCCATTGTTGCCAGCTATCCGAATGTGATGTACACCGTCTCTGGAGTGACACATCCGCATATTCGCCGACGTGAAGGCGAACGATATCGCGAAGCACTCATCGCGCTTGCCGATGAGTTGGACGTATCCGATCATGTGTGCTTCAACAACCGCTTTGTCAGTCATGAAGAGCTTGTGGAGCAGGTTGGTTCCGCGGATATCTACATTACGCCCTATCAACAGGAGGCGCAGATCGTCTCCGGCACTCTGGCAATTGCACTTGGAGCAGGGAAGGCGATCATCTCCACGCCCTATTGGCATGCGAAGGAGTTGCTTGCCGATCACAGAGGAGTAATTGTTCCCTTCGAAAGCCCAGGTTCCATCGCTGAAGCTGTTCTATCGTTGCTGAAAAACGACGCCGAGCGCCATGCGATGCGCAAGCGTGCCTATCTCTATTCGCGTGGAACAACCTGGCCAAAGACCGCACATGCCTACATGGCCAGCTTCCAGCGGGCGCGTTTTGAGCGCTCATTGCATCCGAGGGCGTCGCAATTGGAAGTTGCCTACAGAGGGCCGATGAATGCGGCTGAACTGCTGCCCGAACTGAATATAGGCCACTTGCGTACCATGACCGATGATACGGGAATACTGCAACACGCTATCTTTACCGTGCCCAACACTTCTGAAGGATACACAACAGACGATAATGCTCGCGCGCTTATTGTTTCCATTCTTCAGGATGAGAATGTGGCATATGCCGGGCGCAAGGGCTATTCAAGTCTCTCGACCCGTTATTTGTCATTTTTGTGGTTAGCCTTCAATGGCAATACGGGTAGGTTCAGAAACTTCCTCGGATATGACCGGAAGTGGCTCGAAGAGGTCGGTTCGGATGATAGCCATGGGCGCGCACTATGGTCTATTGGCAAGGTGCTCGGGGCCTCGCGCAATACGGGGCTGCGGGGCGCTGCGGGAAGACTCTTTGAAGCGGCGGTTCCTGCGGCCCTCAGCTTCACCAGTCCGCGTGCCTGGGCTTACTGTATTTTGGGAATACAAGACTACCTTGATTGGTTCCCTGGAGATAGAGCCATTCAGAGCGTGCGCAATGAGCTTGCAAATCGCCTTCTGGACATTTATGAACGCAGTCATTCTGACAAATGGAGATGGTTCGAACGGAGTTTGTCATATTCCAACGCGCGCCTTCCACAGGCGCTCATTCTCGCCGGTTGGCGGAGCGATAACCAACGAATGATCGAAGCCGGTGTGGATTCTCTGAAATGGCTGATTGCCGAGCAGCACCGCGACGATGAGGAGGTCTTTGTGCCCATCGGGTCCAGTGGGTTCTACATCGACGGGAGCGAGAAAGCCCGTTTTGACCAACAACCTGTAGAGGCTTGTGCGACAATCTCTGCATGTCTGGAAGTATATCGACTGACCGAAGAAAGCCAGTGGATCGATGAGGCGCGCAAGGTCTTTCGTTGGTTTATGGGCAAGAACGATTTGCAAGTGCCCCTCTATGACGAAACGACGGGTGGATGCAGAGATGGCCTCCATCCCGATCGCGTGAACGAGAATCAGGGCGCTGAATCAACACTCTCTTTCCTCATGGCTTTGCTCGAAATGCAAGCGGCCAAAGTAACAAGCGAAGTCGAACTGCATCATGGAATGAGTGTCACTCAGTGAATCAATCCCCATCGTCGGAAGTACCGGAACAGGACGGCGCTCTCAAACAAGCACAGACAGTTGTTTGTTCAGATCAGCCTATGTTTACGCGTTACCCGGGCAATCCGCTGCTCAGCCGGGATATGTGGCCGTACCCCATCAATAGCGTGATGAATGCTGGAGCGGTGATGCTACCAGATGGGGATACTTTGCTGCTCTGCCGGGTAGAAGACCGAAGTGGATTGTCGCATCTTTGCGCGGCACGGTCTGCCAACGGAATCGACAATTGGCGAATTGACGCTAATCCGACTTTGTTGTCGAACCCGAAAGATTACCCCGAAGAGATCTGGGGCATTGAGGACCCCCGCATCACCTATGTTCCAGAACTTGAGCAGTACGCTGTGGCATATACATCGTTTGCGCGCGGTGGGCCTGGAGTTTCGCTGGCGTTAACCAAGGACTTTCGCACCTTCGAACGTTTCGGTGTCATCATGCCTCCAGAGGACAAGGATGCAGCACTGTTGCCACGTCGTATCGGCGGGCGTTGGGCTTTGATTCACCGGCCCATGACAGCTTTAGGTGCTCATATGTGGATCTCCTATTCACCCGACCTGCACCATTGGGGCAGCCACAAGATTATTCTTGAAGCGCGGCGTGGTGGATGGTGGGATGCAAACAAGATCGGTCTGTGTTCACCACCGATAGAGACGGCGAAGGGCTGGCTGATGATTTATCACGGCGTGCGTCAGACGGCGTCGGGAAGCATTTATCGTTTGGGCCTGGCACTCTTTGATCTTGAACGTCCAGAGGTTTGTCTGCAACGTGGCAACTCCTGGATATTCGGTCCAGAGGCCGAATATGAGCGCGGTGGAGATGTCAATGACGTCGTTTTCCCTTGCGGGCAGACTATCGGTGCTGATGGAGATACGATTCATCTTTACTACGGAGCAGCCGATTCCAGTATTGCGCTGGCAACAGGCAGCATTCGCTGTATGCTCTCCTGGCTTGACTCCAATCTGAGCCAGGCGGAGAGACGCGCATTTTAGCCGATACAGTGATGCATTGGAAGGAACGGTAGTATGAGTGAATCAAGCCGCGATTGGCCTGCCTGGTTACCGCACCTGCTGTGGATTCAGCGTAAATGTCCACGATGCAATTCCGTCAAATTCAAACAGGCTGAGTCGCGCCTGTTTGATGGCTTGTTGCGTTTCATTGCCATGCGGCCTGTCCGTTGCGCATTTTGTTGGCGGCGTTACTACTGGATTGCATTGCACGGTGCGGTTGCAGAATAAGTGCCAGACTCCATAGAGCCTGCTGCGTTGGAAAGGGAGTATATATGAGTCTTGTTTCCCAACAAACAGCGCCGTCTCCAGTTGCCCAGTTGCATCATCCACTGATGCCCCACTGGCTTACGCACCTGGGCCCGTTTGGACTCTTTTCCGTTGCGGTCATCGACTCTTCGGTCATCCCTCTGCCGTTGCCGGGCAGCACTGATCTGCTGTTATTGTGGCTGGTTGCGTATAGGGGCGATCCATGGATGCTTGCTGCTTGCGCCATAACGGGCAGCATTCTGGGAGGTTACACTACATGGAACATAGGCCGAAGGGGGGGCGAGGCGGCACTGCGCAATTATGTGCCTGCGCGCCTACTTGGCCGTATCGTAACCTGGGTTGAACGTCATCCGGTTCTGGCTGTCTTTATTCCCGCGCTGCTTCCTCCGCCCATTCCACTCTTGCCGTTTGCGCTTGCTTCAGGGGCTTTGGGGGTATCTCGCAGTCGATTCCTGCTGGTGTTTGGCGTGGCGCGCAGCGTTCGTTATTCCTTTATCGCATGGCTCGGATTAAACTATGGACGCAAGATAGTTCGCCTGTGGTCTGGAAGTCTGCAAAAGTGGTCAACCCCGCTGCTCTCCGTCTTTGTGAGTCTTTTGGTCATCGGCGTATGTATTGGAATATGGAAGATCCACAGAATGCGCAAGGCCGAAGCCAATGAAGATCGCGCCTTAATGATCGAAGCGGCTTGTGCCGATTAGGAATATGTTGAATATGGAACCTTCTTCGATGTGCATGCGTGTGTTCGGTGTATTTCAATGAGTTCCTAGGCAGTGCAGAACTGAAACTTGTTGCGCCCGCTTGCCTTGGCTTGGTACATAGCGGCATCAGCGCTTTTGATCAGCGTCTTCGCATCTGCTCCATCCTCGGGATAGACACTCACGCCGACACTTGCTGTCACATGAAGTTCGAGTTCATCGATCTGGTGAGGATCTGCCAATGCCTTTAGCACTCTACTCGCAGTAATGGCGGCCTGATTAGGGTGATCCATCTCTTGAAGCACCAGGATGAATTCATCGCCTCCATTGCGGCTCACCGTATCCGGGGAACGCACACAGGCCAGGAGGCGCTTTGCAACGGAGCAGAGAAGTTTATCGCCGACCGAGTGCCCCAGCGAATCGTTGACTTGCTTGAAGCCATCCAGATCCAAAAAGAGCACGGCAACTCTGCCCGAGTGTCGGTGGGCCATTGCGATTCCCTGATTGATGCGGTCGTTCAGAAGCAGCCTGTTGGGCAAACCGGTGAGAGGGTCATGCTCCGCCAAATGGGTTAAATCCGCCATCTTCTCTTTGACCATGACCAGATTGTTCTCAGCATCTTTGCGAGCGGTCAGGTCGCGACTGATCTTTGAAAACCCACGCAATTTCCCATTGGAATCGCGAAGAGCAGTCAGGGCAACCTCTCCGATAAAACTGGTACCATCTTTTCGCATGCGAGGAATTTCCGCTTGATATCGTTCGTTCATATCAGCCATACGAAGAATCTCTTGTGGCTGCCGCTTATGGACATCCGCAGCGGGAAACAAGTGGGAATAGTTCAGTCCCACGATCTCTTCCGACGTGAACCCATGCATCCGTTGTGCGCCGGCATTCCAACTGACAATGGTGCCTACCGGGTCCAACATGAAAACTGCGTAATCCTGGATTCCGTCGAGGAGCGATCGATATTTCTCTTCACTATTATGGAGTGCAACCCACCCCAGCTTATGTTTGACCACTTCACGATAATGACTCCACCCGGCAAGCGCGGCAATCAGCAAGCCCACGCAGGTTGCGATGATCAACAGCGCCTTCACCACTCTCAGACGCCATTTGGCGTCCGCATCCCGTACTACCAGTAAGCGAAGCTCTTCGCCGCGCACATCTCGTACGGCCCTCTGGAACTGGTCATCGAGAACATCGTCTGCGCCGTTTATGCTGGTTTCCGCTATTGCGTCGTAATTGTCAGTGCCTTGTAGGCGGATGATGGTTTCAGCACGCGACAGCTTCTGGGCCGTCAGCCACTCGAGGCTTGCAAGGCGGACCTGCTGATCTGGGTTATCCGCTGTCAAAATGCGCAGAGTTGCCTGGTCCTGCACGACAGATAGTCTGCTGGTTTTGTAGGACTGAAGATAAGAAGCCTGGCCCGTCAGACCGTATTCCCGAGCGCTTGAATCGACTTCATCCGCTGCCAGGAGCAAATCCTGTAGCGACTCAAGAACTTTGTGCGTATGGTGCACCCACACTTCGCTCTCCCCTGATACGGCCATGCCGCGAAAGGAGACAATGGTCACGATGATCAAACAAAGGATTGCAGACCCGAGAGTGAGTTGTACTTTTCTGTCCGAGAACGACTTGGACTTCACGTGAACTCCAATGCTGGCAAAAAGCCTGTCTATTCTGGGACACGTATCTCAAAATGGACTCCTTGGAACATGGTAAGAGTGCAAACATCCACAACACAGAAGCAAATCAAACGGGAATCTTGACAAGGCTGCTGCTGGTCAGTGGGCGAATTCGATTGTTGAGCGCATGGTTAATCATTCAACAGATGATTGAGGACTGTTGAGCAAAATAGCCCACTCCCTTCCAATCTGACCCCCTTTGGTGCTCGACAGCATTTCACGTCCTCAGCGATCGATTTGTGCCGGGCACCGCTGAGCGATTGGAAACTATCTGTTTGGGATCTTGCAATTGACTGCGCAGAGAATAGGATGCAGGAGCGTTTCTTTGAGAACAAACTTCAGGGAAGCTCTGATTAAGTCATGGTTTGAGAGGGCGCGACTTTAGTCACGCCGCAAGTCAATGAGATATTGCCTCGGGCTTTATCCCCCGAGTGAAGGTTTCTCCGGAAATCGTACTTGATCATGGGTTTCTTAAGTAAAAGCGCCGGATTGCGCTGGGTAGATCATTAATTCCGAGTTGTTGCGGTGATTTTAGGTAGTTCTTGGCTGAAGCGGGGCTCCGGTTCTGTGCTCAAATTGTGCCCAAAGGGTTGGAATCAGATGTGCAGGCTGGTACAGGATGTGCGCTATGGAAAATGGTAAGTTATTGAAATCACCACATTTGTGGTGAGCCCGCTGGGACTCGAACCCAGGACCCACGCCTTAAAAGGGCGTTGCTCTACCAACTGAGCTACGAGCTCTCACCTGTGAATAGATTAACATTCAACGTGACAAACGCCAACGTCCCCTCGGTTGCCTGTGGGAACAGCTCGGGTCTGGCGATCAGCGAACGCTGGTAGGGGAAACTGAGTCAGAAGGTGGCAGAGGTGTAGGTGGAGCAGCTCAAATGCCGCATGAGCGGGCTTGAGCGTTTCTTGAGGGCTCTCAGAAGCGTTCAGAAGTCCCCTATAAAGAATGTTGGCACTCAAACCGATAAGCAAGTTATTGATTTCGGCTGGTCAACGCGGGGAGAGCACTGGCAGTTGGCGTGCGCCGGGTCTTTTGTGTTTCCCCGTCCTGAATTTGTTCTAGTGATTGGAGCGGCTAGGGATGAAAGTCGCATCATCTTCTCGATCCGGCCTCTCCGCGGGCATCGCTCGGGAGACTTTGAGCTGGTTGGCCCTGGCAATGCTGGCTTTGCTTCTGGCGGGCGTGCTCTCCTATGGCATTCAACGGAGCATGATCCGCAAAAACGCCTTGGAGCAGGCTTCCATGGTGGCGGATCTCAAGGTGAACCAACTCCGTTCTCTGCTGGACGGCCAGCGTGCCATGGCCATGGCCCTCAGTCACGGGACGGTGCTGGCCCTGAACGTGGAAGATTGGATTCATACCGGAAAGATTCCGCCAAAGATCTTGGAGCGGCTCCAACTACGACTGCTAACCGCCCAGACAGACCAGCACTATCGGGATGTCGACATTCTGAGTTCGGATGGGCGGGTGCTGCTTACCTGCAATAATCCAGACTTCCTCCCCTCGATGGAAGACCGTCAGGCCATCGCCGAGGCTTTGCTGAGCGGGACGCCGCAGATTACCTCGCTTTATTTGGATAATTCCCGGAGCGGACAGCCTCCGGCTTTGGACGTGGCGTCGCCGATGATCGCTGTCGACGAGCACGGCAGCCGCACCGTAGCCATCATGTTGTTGCGTCTGGACCCAGAGAAGTTTATCTTTCCCTACCTCCAGCAGTGGCCTATTTTCAGCACCACCGCCGAGACATTGATTGCCGAACAGCGTGGCGACCGGATTTACTTCCTCAATGAACTACGCCACCGCAAAGGAATTGCGCTGCGCATCAGCGTAGCAATGACGGAGACGCAGAGGCTGGTTGTGCAAGCGGCTCTGGGGAAAACAGGGTTGCTGCAGGGGGTGGATTACCGCAATGTTCCAGTCCTGGGCGCCAGCCGCCCGATACCAGGAACCTCCTGGATTCTGGTTGCCAAGGAGGACAAAGCAGAGTTTTACCGCCCGCTTTTGATGCGCACTCTGGTCATGACCATGGTCGGTTTCTGCTTTCTCATGGCGGTGATTCTGGGGGGCCGTGCCTGGATGCGGCAAAGAAACACTGTGCTGCTCAGGGAGCGCGAGTTGCGCTACCGGGAACTCTTCGAGAGCATGGCAGATGCCTTCTTCCTGGTTGACCCAGAGGGGTGTTTTCTTGAAGTGAACCAGGTCGCAGTGGATCAGCTGGGCTACAGCCGGGAAGAACTGCTCGGCATGGGACCGGCGGAGATTACTCATCCAAAGTTCAGAGCCATCGTTCCAGAGATTCATTCCCATTTACGGCGCGAGGGCAAAGTAACCTTTGAAAATCTCCACATGCGCAAGGATGGCAGCACGTTTCCTGTGGAGATTCACTCTCGCCGCCTGGTGATGGAAGGAGCTGAACTGGTTCTTAGCATCGGCCGGGATATTACGGATCGCAAAGCGGCAGAGGAGGAGATTCGCAACAGCCAGGCGCGCATGCGGGCGGTCTTCGAGAATGCTGGAGTGGGCATCGCGGTTACCGATCTGGAAGGCCGCTATATTGAGGTGAATCCAAAACTGGCTGGCGATCTCGGATACAGCCGGGAAGAGATGTTGCAGAGAACGACGCAGCAGACCTTGCATCCCGAGGATCGGGAGAAGTCCAAGCGATTGCTGGACGGGCTGCTCCGCGATGATGCCAATTCCGCGCTGATCGAAAAGCGCTTCCTGCGCAAGGATGGCAGCATTGTCTGGGCGCTGGTGGCGATTACTCCCATCCGTGACGCACAGGGCGCGGTGCACAGTTTCGTCAAGATGCTGATTGATATCACTGAGCGCAAGCGGATCGAGGGAGAGCTGGTACTCACCAGTGAGCGCTTGTCGATAGCCACACAGGGCGCCGGCATTGGGATCTGGGATCGGGATGTGGTGACCGGTAACCTGGTTTGGGACGACGAGATGTATCGCCTCTTCGGGATGCGGCGCGAGGATGTGGCTAGCGCCGACCATGCATGGCGTGTGGGCCTGCATCCAGAGGATGCCAATCAGACTCGGGAAGCCTTTCAGGCGGCATTGCGCGGAGAGAGCGAGTATGCGCCCGAGTTTCGTATCTGCTGGCCCGACGGTTCTGTACATACGCTGAAGGCGGCAGCCAAGACCCTGCACGACGAGAGCGGCTGGCCGGTGCGCATGGTGGGCATTAACTTCGACATTACCGCACGCAAGCAGGCCGAGCGGGCACTGGAAGAGAGCATGGCGCGGCTGCGAGTGATTCTCTCCAATCTTTACAGCGGAGTTCTGGTAATCAGCGTCGACAACAACGTCGAACTGATCAATCCGTTTATGTGCGAGCTTTTCGAGATCCCGGATAAGCCCCAGAAGATCGAGGGCACAACCTGCGAATACATCCGTGAGAAGGTGCGTTCCAAATTTCAGGATGCAGAGCATTTTGAGGGACGCGTTGAAGAACTGATAGCGCGGGGTGAAATCGTACACGACGAGGAGATGCGCCTGACCAATGGCAAGGTCATTCTGCGGGATTTCATTCCCGTGACCATGAATGGGAAGGTCACAGGCCGGGTGTGGACCCACCGCGATATCACCGCCCTGCGTCAGGCCGAGGAGAGCCGGCGGGTCGAGGACGAGCGTTTGCGCGCCATGATGGTGCTCTATGACGCCAGCGCCCTGTCAGAGCGGGAGATCATGGAGATTGCCATCGAAGAGATGGCACGGTTGGTGGGCGCAAGCATCTCCTATCTACACTTCGTAAACCCCGACCAGGAAAGCATCTCTCTGGGGGCATGGAATCGCGAGGCAAAGAAAGATTGCAAGGCCGTAGCCGAGAATCACTACCCGCTCAATCAGGCCGGGGTGTGGGCCGACAGCCTGCGCCAACGCCGGCCGGTCATCCACAACGACTATCAGGCGCTGCCCGATCGTCAAGGGTATCCCGACGGGCACATGCATCTGCTCAACCATCTGAGTGTCCCGGTATTTGATGGTGATCAGGTGGTGGCGATCGGCGGGGTGGGCAACAAACCGGGTGGGTTCAGCGAGGAAGACGCTCGACAACTACGGCTCTTTCTGGGTGGCATGTGGAATCTGATCCGGCGCAAGCGGGCCGAGCTGCAGGTTGTCGAGAGCGAACAGTTTCTGCGCACCGTAGCCGACTCCATGCCGGGAGTGGTTGCTTACTGGACGCGGGACCTCATTTGCACCTTCGCCAACACCAAGCATCTGGAATGGTTTGGCCGCTCCGCGCAAGAGATGGTGGGGATGGATGTGATGGAGTTCATGGGCCAGGATGGTTATCGGGAGGCTCAGTCGCGCTTTCTGGGAGTTTTATCGGGAGAAAAGCAGACCTACCGGCGCACGGTGCAGAAGCCGGATGGCAGCGCGGGAACGCTATGGGGCTACTACATTCCGGATTTTGCCGAAGGAGAGGTGCGGGGATTCTACGTGGTGGCATCCGACATCACCGAATTGCAGGAAGCCCATCTGGTGATGGAACAACTGAATCGCGATCTGGAGGAGCGTACCCGGCAGGCGGAGAGCGCCAATCGCGCCAAGAGCGATTTTCTGGCCAATATGAGCCATGAGATCCGCACACCCATGAACGCCATCATGGGGCTGAGCCATCTGGTGCTCAGGACGGAGTTGAATACCCGGCAGCATGATTACCTGAGCCGCATTCAGACTGCTTCGCGCAGCCTGCTGGCGCTGCTCAACGACATTCTCGACCTTTCCAAGATCGAGGCCGAGAAGCTGGAAATCGAGTACGCGCCTTTCAATCTGCACCAGGTGGTGGAGCAGGTTTCCGGAATCCTCTCTGAAAAAGCTCAAGAGAAGGGACTGGCGGTGTGTATTAATCTGCCCACGGAGATTCCAGTCGAGCTGATGGGCGACTCGCTGCGTCTGGGACAAGTACTGCTCAATCTGGCTTCCAACGCCGTCAAGTTCACCGAGCAGGGTTATGTGACGCTGGCGGTGGAACAATTGGCGCAGGAAGCAGGTCAGTTGCGGCTGCGTTTCACGGTTGCCGATACCGGCATCGGTATCGATCCCGAGGTTCTGCCACGCCTCTTCCAGTCCTTTAGTCAGGCCGACGCTTCGACGACGCGGCGCTTCGGCGGCAGTGGGTTGGGTTTGACGATCTGCAAGCGCCTGGTGGAGCTGATGGGCGGAGAAATTACCGTCCAGAGCGAATTGGGGAAGGGAAGCGTCTTTGCCTTTACCTTGTCTTTGATGATTCGCAAGGATGTCAAAATCTTTGCACAGCAACTGGAGCTGGCTGGAGAGTTGCACGGGCGCAAAGTGCTGGTTGTCGACGATGAGCCCGATGCTGCCAGGCTAGCCAAGCTCATGCTGGAGTCACTGGGACTGGTTGCTGACACCTGCCACTCCGGCGCAGATGCTGTCGCGGAATTGGTTGCCGCCGAGCGCCGGGAAGACCCCTATGAAGTTGTGTTGATGGATTGGCGCATGCCGGGGATGGATGGCCTGAAGGCGGCCCACGCCATTCGCGAGGAAAAGCGTATCCAGCACAAGCCCGCCATGGTGCTGCTCACTGCCTATGGGGGTGAAGGAATGTTGAGGAGCGCCGAGGCGCAGCCGCTGGATGGCGTTTTGTTGAAGCCAGTGAGCGCTTCTTTGCTCTACGACATGGTTGCGGAGATTCTGTCGCGGCGGTGCACTCCAGAGAGCAAGGCCCGTAATGCCTCGCAGCCTGCCCACGAGGCGCGTCTTCAGCCTGCCCGGATACTACTAGCCGAGGACAACGAAACCAACCGCATGGTTGCCGTGGAGATGCTGCGGGATGCGGGCTTCCTGGTGGAGACGGCGGTGAATGGCCAGCAAGCTGTGGAAAAGGCGCTGGCGCCGCTTGCGGGTTTCGACCTTATCCTCATGGATGTACAGATGCCGGGGATGGATGGACTGGAAGCCACGTCGCTGATTCGCAAGACGTTGCCGGATTTGCCCATCCTGGCCATGACTGCACAGGCGATGGAGTCGGAGCGGAAGCTGTGCATCGCGGCGGGAATGAACGACCACCTGAGCAAGCCCTTCGAGCCGGAAGAGTTGCTGCGCCGACTCAATCGCTGGATCCCGACCGAACGGCGTGGCGCGAAAGAGATTCACCCTGTTCCGGCAGTGCGGCTGGAATCGTTGAATCGCGAGGCATTGCTGGCTCGTTGTGGCGGTGACGCACGCAAGGCTGACCTGTTGCTGGAGGCTGTGAGCCGGGATCTGATCCAGAACCGCGATACGTTGCGGCAGGCAGTGGAAGCGCAGGACCGCACTCTGGCCGGGCATGTAGGGCATAACCTCAAGGGGATGGCGGGGATGGTTTCCGCACCCCATTTGCAAGAGGCTGCTGCGCTGTTGAACGAAGCCGCAATCCAGGAGGCAGATTGGTGCGACGTGGCGATAAAGCTGGAGAAGGCCATTACCGCCTTGTTACAGACCGTGCCCACTGCGCCAGGCAAACCCGCTGAGCCCGGATCGGGTGATGATCAGGAAGCACAGGTGCAGATCCAGGAACTGTATCGGCTCCTGCAGCGACGCAGCCTTTCGGCGCGGGCGAAGGTGGAATCGCTGGGCAAAGTTCTGAACGGCGAATCGGGCGTGGCGCGTTTGCAAAGCGAAGTGCGCAATCTGGATTTCGAGGCGGCATTGACGACGCTTGCGGAACTGGCGCAGGCACGGGGCCTTTTTCTGACCGGAGGAGATTAAGCCGTAACTGTTCAGCGCTCATGACAGTAAAAAACCTTTGATTCCGGACCGTGGGAGCCAGCACCTATGTAGCAAGAGGCTTTCAAGCCGCTTCAAGAGAAAAAACCTTCATTTTCTCTTTTCTATACCCTGTTCCGTCGTATTGATCGGCTGTATGATTCGTGGTGGCCTTTTCAGGCGCAATTCCCCATGCAGCCAGGGCCGGAGGGGGTGGCGCATGAAGTGTGGGATTATCGGCCTGCCACAGGTAGGCAAGACCTCGCTGTTCAAGATTCTGACCCGGGCCAGGATCGATGAGCGCAGCCACGGCAATCACCGCGAGGCGCACATCGGCGTGGCGCGGGTTCCCGACGAGCGGCTGGATCGCTTGGCCGCCCACTATCTGCCGCGCAAGACGACCTTTGCTACCGTGGAATTTGTTGATGTGGCCGCCATCGGTCAGGAGGCTTTGAAAGAGACCGCCTTTCTGACCGGATTGCGCACCGTCGATGCACTGATTCATGTCCTGCGCGCATTTGAAGATGAGTCCATCGCCCACGTGGGCCGAATCGACCCATTGCGCGACATCAAAAGCGTCGAGATGGACCTGATGCTCAGCGATCTGGGCCAGATCGAAAAGCGTCTGGAGCGGGTCGAAAAGGATTTGCGCAAGATGCGCTCCTCCGAGTTGGAGCGGGAACACGATCTGCTCGTGCGCTCCAAGGATTTGCTGGAGCGAGAGTTGCCGCTGCGCGAACTGGAGATGACGCCCGAGGAGCGCAAGATGATCAAGGGATTCACATTCCTCTCCCAGAAGCCCATTCTTTACGCATTGAATATCGGTGAAAGCAGCACACTGGGCGACGATCTGGATGCGGCGGTGAGCAGATTTCAGCTAAAAGAGGTTGCGAGTCGTCCCAACGCAGCGGCCACCGCCATCTGTGGCAAGGTCGAGGCCGAGTTGGCGGAGATGGACGATGATGAAGCGGTAGACTTTTTGGCCAGCTATGGACTGCACGAGAGCGGGCTGGTGCGGCTGATCCGCAAAAGCTATGAATTGCTGGGGTTGATCAGTTTCTTCACCGCCGGGGAAGACGAATGTCGCGCGTGGACGGTGCCGGTCGGCTCCAAGGCGCCGCAGGCCGCAGGAGCCATCCACACCGATCTGGAACATCACTTCATCCGCGCCGAGACCATCCGCTGGGACAGATTGCTGGAGGCAGGCTCGGAGGCCATTGCCCGCACCAAGGGCACGCTGCGCCTGGAGGGCAAGGAGTACACCGTGCAAGATGGTGACGTGCTTAATATTCGGCATAGTGGCTGACGGCTTTTAGCCGTCAGCGCACAGAGGACAGTGGACAGTGGACAGCTTACAGCGAACAGTTTTGCGGCGGATTCGTTCATGTGATCGCAATTACGGTCAGTTCTGGAGAGTCTTTGTTTTGAAAGGGGAGGGCTTCTGCCGTACTCTTCAGCTTCTCTCTTGAGCCGTCAGGCTGTAGCTCCAGATAGACCAGGTCTAATCCGCCGCCGACTGTTCGCTGTCAGCTGGCAACTGCTCACTGTTCTCAATGCGCTATAAAGGTACTGATGCTTAAACTTTCGCTTCTTCTGGGCACGTTGGCCGCTCTGGCCGATGTTGCCGGCGGGCTGGTTCTGGTGCGGGCGCGCGGTGTGGAGCGCTATCTGCGCTATTTTGTGGCGCTTGGCGCTGGGTTTTTGATGGCTACAGCCGTGGTGGAGATGGCTCCGGAGAGCATCAAAATCAGTCCCCACCTGGGCCCGGTGCTCATCATGCTCGGCTACTGTGCCGTCCACCTGCTGGAACACACCATCAACGCCCACTTCCACTTTGGCGAAGAGACCCACTCCGACGAATTCGTCTCCCGTCACACCGGCAACTCGGTATTGGCCGGCTTGAGCGTTCATGCACTCTTTGATGGAGTGGCTATCGGCTCCGGCTTTGCCGTGTCGAGCTGGCTGGGTTGGCTGATCTTTCTGGCCATCTTTCTGCACAAGGCTCCAGAGGGGTTCACCATGGCCTCGGTGATGATGGCCAGCGGACGCAGTCGCTCCGCTGCCTTTTACTCGGCAGTCGTATTGGCGGCGGCAACCATCGTGGGCGTGCTGGTCATCGGGCTGATTCCCCAGTGCTTGCCCTACGGTTTGCCGATCTCGGCGGGTGTGGCGCTTTATGTGGCGGCAACGGATCTGGTTCCCGAGGTCAACCGCGAACCAGGGATCCGCATGGCTCTGATCTTTTTTGCCGGTGTGGGCGCATTCTTGCTGCTGCGTACCCTGCTGCCAGCACTATAAGGAGTGCAAACTATTGGTGATTCATCCCGTGAGCAGAAGATTCTTTTTTGGTGATATTCTTAATGTGACCTGAAGGTAGCCTCGGATTTTTCTAATTTCGCGGCTGTAAGTTGCTGACAGAGTTGGCCGTTTTGACGAAAGAGCCGCGCTTGACCGAAAATACTCCGACGTTCTCTCGCTTCGCGCCCTTGGCGACAAAACACAACCTCGGGTTGGTCGCGTGCTGGTTGACGGTCCTGGCTTCTCTGCTGGTCATGGCTGTTACCGGGCCAAAAGGCGTGGACGTGCCGCAATGCTGGACCGCGATTCAAGCGGTGCATTTAGGCGGTTCGCCCTATCGCGACGGAATTGCAGCGCTGCAGACGTTCATCCAGCAGCACCCGCAACATGATCATATGCGCGCTCCGCTGATCTACTGGTATTCGCCGATCACCATTCCATTGCTCAAGGTTCTGGGCTGGATACCGGTGGGGATCCTGTTGCCGCTTTACGTGCTGGCGCTTGCCGCCGGCTATCTGATGCAGTTGCGCGCGGGATATTTGATGGCCAACAAAGAGGAGCAGCGCTGGCTGGTCTGGCTTTTGCCCTTCGTCGCCTTCTTTCCCGGCCTTCTGACGGATATGACCATCCTGAGCGGAAATATAGCCTTTCTTCTCTATGGCCCGATCCTCTGGGCTGCGATTACAGGCTGGAAGCGGGAGCGCTGGTTCTGGTTTTATGTCGCGGTGGTGGTCGCTTCATTTTTCAAGAATCCCATGCTGACTCTGCTTGCCTTTCCGGTCCTGGTGGGCCGCCGGCAGTGGGTCCCGGCGATTGCAACAGCGGTCATTAGCCTGGTTCTGTTTGCCATTCAACCCCTGATCTGGCCCGGGCCCTATCAGGAGTACATTGCCGCCATCCGCATGGTCTTTGCCTGGACCTGCGACTACGGCATCGGCCCCATCGGGCTGCTGGGCAAAACCTTGTGGGACATGCATCTCCCCTGTTCTCCGGCAACCACCATCGCCTTTCTCTTCTGGGCCCTGGGACTCGGAACTCTGCTGTTGGTGATCCGCCATCGGCTTCCTCGTACTCCGATCTGCCGGGAAATGTGGCTCCCCTTGGCGCTTTTAGGAGCACTCATCCTGAGCCCGCGGATCAAGGAATACGACATCATGCCGCTCACCGTGCCGATGCTGTTGCTCGCGGTGCGTGGTTTACGCCCGCTGCTGCGCAAGTTGGATGGCGTTGGGTTTGTGCAGATCCATCCCGGCTGGGCTCTGGCCGGGGCATCGATCGCCGGCTTCGCCGTCAGCAATATCATTGATGCGCTCTACGGCGACTGGGTGCCGATCGAACTGATCGTCCTGCTCGCGGTTTTTGCTTTGGGTTTGTATGCCGTGCTTGAATCTGCCCGAGATTTGTCCACCCAGGGGCAAAAACCGTTGACCATCGAGGAGTGCGAAGCAGTATGATGTCAACGCTTAAAGTCTTTGGAGTGAATCTAGATAATCCACAGGGGGCGCCACGGCGAACCCTGGTTTCTGTCCCTTTCAGGAGCCTTGCATGACTTCGTTCTTTCGCCGTCTCTGGGCGGCGGCACCCATAACCTTCTGGATGGTCCTGGCTGCACTGGCTATCCGTCTCGCCGTTGTTCCTTTTGTTTACGACGAATGGACGCAGCCCTATTTCATTGGACACTGGGAGCAGGGCAATGTGGCCCGCGCCTTGCTGGCAGGCCATGGGTTTGGCAGCTCGCTGCCCTCGTCGCAACCCTCGGCTATCATGACGCCGGTCTTTCCGCTGATCGTTGCGGGCATCTTTGCCGTATTCGGCATCCACACCACCGCCTCAATCCTGGCTACGCTGTCGCTGAACTGCCTCTTCTCCGCGCTGGCCTGCATTCCTGTCTTTGGGATGACCCGCCGTAGTTTTGGTTCGCGCAGTGCGCTGTGGGCAGGATGGGCCTGGGCCTTTTCGCCCTATGGCATCTACTTCTCGGCGGAGTGGGCATGGTCTACCCATTTGCTGCTGCTGTGTCTGTGCTGGCTTCTATATCTCTCGCAGGATCTGGAGCGCAGCCCGCGTTTGTTGCTTTGGGCCGGTTTTGGGGTGCTGGGCGGATTTGCCGGCTTGACCGAGCCGGTCATTTTGCCGATCGCAGGTTTTTTGATCGCAATAGCCTGCTGGCAGCGCTTCCGTTTGGCTGAGCGCTGGCTGCTGCCGGGCCTGATCGCTTGTCTTGCCATGCTGGCCACGCTCACCCCGTGGACGGTTCGCAACGCCATGGTCTTCCATAAGTTCATCCCCATGCGCAACGGTCTGGGCATGGAAATGCTGATCGGCAACAGCGGCAACTCGAAACACTGGGTCAACTGCGACTACTGCCCGATGCACAGCGAACGGGAACTGGCAGAGTACAACAATGTGGGCGAAGTAGCCTTCATGCAGCACAAGATGCAGCAGGCCATGAGCATCATCCATGCCAATCCCAAGTGGTATGCGACCATGTGCTTCCGCCGCGCCTTGTACTCCTGGACGGGTTACTGGAGTTTTGACAAGGACTATCTGGCCGGGGAATCGATGGACCCCTACAATATTCCGGTGGCCACATTTCTGTCGCTGATGGCGTTTGTTGGGCTCTACCTGGCATGGCGGCGAAAACCTTTTGAGGCTCTCCGCTATGGAGGAGTCCTCTTGCTCTATCCGCTGCTCTATTACTTTGTTAATCCCGGCGCTTATCGCATGAGGCCGATTGACCCGGTCATCGCATTGTTGGGCTGTTTTGCGATTGTTACCCTGAAGGAACGGGAGCGGGTCAGCGAAAGCATAGAGCCTCAGCTCATCCCCGAAGAGGAAGAAGAGTTGGTGACGGCGTAGTACTCTGGCAAGGTGGGATTTCATTTGAGAAATTCCACCTTGCCTCCCGCCATTATGTGGCCAGTTCCCCAATAACGCCCGGCATTTGCTTGTGAAGTGCCGGCTTGGCTTCGGCAGCAGGCATGTCAGTCTTCCAGGGTGCTCATCAGGATATAGGGACTCTGGTTTTGCTCTAGATATTGCATTCCACGGGTCCAATCTTATAGGCTCTGGCTGCGTCTATCGCATATCCGCGCTATCATCCCGCCAGGAAGATTCCAGTAAAGTGAGATCGAATCGTGAGAGAAACACAGGAGATTGCAATGAAGCAGGGCACGGCCATCATCATCGGAGCTGGTCCCGCGGGATTGACTGCCGCCATCGAATTGCAACGCAAATCAAAGATCAAGCCGATATTGATTGAGGCCAGCCAGGAAATTGGGGGCATCTCACGAACGGTACGCTACAAAGGCAACCGGATGGACATCGGCGGCCATCGTTTCTTTTCCAAGTCCGACCGGGTGATGCAGTGGTGGCAGGAGATGATGCCCATTGCCGAAGGCGATGATGCGGGCAATGATCGCGTGTCTTCTGCGCAGCCTGGGGATAAACCAGTCGACGATCTGGTGATGCTGGTGCGCCAGCGCAAGAGCCGTATCTATTTTCTGCGCCGCTTCTTCGATTACCCCATTCGCCTGACCGCGGACACTCTGGTCAAGATGGGCGCCGTACGCACGGTACGTTGCGGCATCAGCTATATGCGCTCCGCACTGCTGCCCCAGCGCGATGAGCGCTCCCTGGAAGACTTCCTCATCAACCGCTTTGGCAGGCAGTTGTATCTGACATTTTTCAAGTCCTACACGGAGAAGGTCTGGGGCGTCCCCTGCCATGAGATCAGCGCCGAGTGGGGCGCGCAACGCATCAAGGGCCTGTCGCTCAAGAGCGTGATGATGCACTACATCAAAAAGGTCTTCAGCTCAAAGAAGTGTGCCGATCTGGCGCAGAAGCAGACCGAAACCTCGCTCATCGAAAAGTTTCTCTATCCCAAGTTTGGCCCCGGCCAGCTCTGGGAACATGCCGCCGATCTGGTCCGCCAGAATGGAGGCGAGATCCACATGGGTATCCAGATCGACCGCATTCATGTGGAGAACAACCGGGTGGTTTCCATCGAAGGCCTTAATGAGGCGGGCGAGCGGGTCAGCTACAGCGGTGACTACTTCTTTTCCACCATGCCGGTGCGCGACCTGATCCATGCCATCGGCGATTCCGTTCCTCCAGAGGTGGTTGAGGTTGGCGACGGGTTGATGTATCGCGACTTCATCACCGTTGGGCTGCTGGTGAAGCGTCTCTCGGTGACCGAAGTAGATGGAACCATGCTCAAGGACAACTGGATCTATATCCAGGAGCCGGATGTCACTGTGGGCCGCTTGCAGATCTTCAACAACTGGAGCCCATGGCTGGTCAAATCCCCGGAAAAGGTCTGGATCGGCATGGAATACTTCTGCAACGAGACGGACCCGTTGTGGAAGCTCAGCGATGCGGAGATGTCCAAACTGGCGGTTGACGAGATTGCCAGAATCGGCATTCTCAAAGCGGACGAGGTCGAGGATACGCATGTGGTCCACGTCCCCAAGACCTACCCCGCCTACTTTGGCAGCTATGACCGATTCGATGTGATCCGCAACTATACCGACAAACTGGAGAATTTGTTCATGGTTGGCCGCAATGGCATGCACAAATACAACAACCAGGACCATTCCATGTTGACCGCAATGACCGCGGTCGAGAACATCATCAACGACGTCGTCACCAAGGACAACATCTGGGCGATCAATACCGAGATGGAGTACCACGAGGAAGCCAAGGAAAAGAAGGCGTAAACCCAGGGCAATCGCATTTGGATCTTTATCGGATTGCGCCTGTTGTTTGGGCTTTTTCGGAGGGAACAGGGGCATTTATGCCCCTGTTATTGAAAGTTAAAGCACCCGCCTTCAGGCGCGGGCACTGATTTATTTTGCCCAGAGGAAAAGCCCGCGGCTGAAGCCATTCCCTGTGTAATTGGATTTCAGGGGCATCAATGCCCCTGCTCCGTCCCAAAGCGGAGAAGAAACTTGTTTTTCAAGCAAACCTCAGAATTGGATTTTCAAATCCGATTGCCCTGGGCGTCGAAATTTCTTTTGCAACAACCCCTGTTGCTCTTCCGTCTTCAAGATTGACGTACTCAAGAAACAAGCGGCTCAGATTTCTGATGAAATCTGAGCCGCTTGTTTTTCAGGGGACTTAAACTAGCGTCCCATCAACAGCCCAAAGCCAAAACGTTTCCCATAGAGCCGGAGCAGCAGACGTCCGTAGTCGGTTGCTACCTTGATACTGGCCTTGCTGGCGCCGCGGTAGCGGCAGCCAAAAAGAAAGGGGACTTCGGCGATGGACGCAATGCGCGAACGCACCAGGACCTCAAGCAGCAGCTTGAAGCCGGAGGCTTGAAAGGGAATGTTCTCGACACAGGGGCGGCGGATCATGAAAAAGCCCGACATCGGATCCTTGGCTCGCAGGCCATGACGTTGAATGGGCCAGGTTACCCAAACCGCCGTAGCAGAGAGCAGTTTGCGGAAAAAGTTCCAGGAGCCCAGATCGCCGCCGGGCGTGTAACGGCTGCCGATGGCTAGGTCCGATCCGCCGTGAATGGCGTCAATCAGTTTCGGCAGCAACTCCGGCGGATGTTGCAGGTCAGCGTCCATCACTGCCAGAATGTCGGCATCAGTGTTTCGCCAGCCATGCAGAATGGCGCCGGAGAGGCCTCTTTGCCCCTTGCGCACCAGGAGGCGCACCCGTGGGTCTGCGGCGGCAATAGCGGAAACCACGCCGCCGGTCCCGTCGCAACTGTCGTCATCGACGACCAGAATCTCGTAGCTTTGTCCCAGCGTGTCGAGAACGGCGCGCACATGATCCAGCAGACCGCCGATATTCTCGGCCTCACATAACGTTGGGATTACCAACGCCAATTTGTCTGAAGAGCCGGATTTTGAGGGGTTCAGTGGCTGGGTGCGCGTTGCTACAGCCTCTATCGACATGTAAGATGAGCTAATCGCTGCTGAGGACATACTGGCACGAGTATACGGGGTTTAGGTACTTGAAGCGTAATCTTCTGTTCGTTTTTTTGCCGGTCATGGTCTTCACCCTGCTCGGATTCTCGGTGATGGGCTACCATCCGGGAATCGAAGACGATGGCGTCTATCTGGCGGCGATCAAAGCCGATATCAATCCTTCACTTTATCCACACGATGCGAACTTTTTTCGCCTGCAGTTGCAGGCCACCGTCTTTGACCGCGTTATGGCCCGTTTTGTAGAAGGAACGGGGATCAGTGTTGCCTGGGCCGAGCTTTTGATTCAGTTTGTCTCGCTCTTCCTGATTCTGTGGGCGACTTTGGGGATAGCCAGGTTTATTTTTGAGGAGAAACACGCCCAATGGGCGGCCGTGGCCATGGTCACGGCGATGTTCACTCTGCCGGTGGCGGGCACGGCGCTCTACATCGCCGACCAGCACCTGCATCCCCGCAACATGGCTACCGCTTTGATTATGCTGGCCGTCTGGTGCATCCTCAAGGACAAACGCTGGCAGGCTATCCCGCTTCTGCTGGTGGCCATTCTTTTGCACCCCATCATGGGTGCGCTGGGGATCTCCTTTTGTGTCTTCAGCGTCTTGGCCTTTCGGGAGGCTGTTCCGGCTCGTGTCCGCGCGCTGCAGAGCTCTTTGGCTGCGGGTGTGCCCCTTGGCTGGATCTTCGAGTCCCCCACGCCCAGTTGGCATCATGCTCTGAATACCCGTACCTACTACTACCTCTACCGCTGGGAATGGTATGAGTGGTTGGGCGCAATCGCCCCGCTCGTCCTTTTCTGGCTGTTGTGGCGGCTGGCCAAGCGTTACGGGCACAACAACCTTTCCCGGCTGGCGCTGGCGGTCTTTGCCTATGGCATCTTCCAGCAGATTGTTGCCATGGTCATGCTGACCCCCACGGCGCTGATTCGCCTGACCCCGCTGCAACCGATGCGCTATCTGCAATTGGTCTACATCTTCATGGCCATGGTGGGCGGAGGCTTGTTGGGCCGGTTTCTGCTCAAGACCAACTGGTGGCGCTGGGCGATTTTTCTATTGGTTTTTAACGGCTCGATGTATGCCGTACAACGAGAAACCTACGATTCCAGCACCCACATCGAGCTGCCGGGAGTAGCGCCCAGCAACGATTACTTGCAAGCCTTTGAGTGGATTCGTCTCAATACCCCGACAGACGCCTACTTTACCCTGGATCCCCGCTATCTGGCCGCGCCCCACGAGGACTTCCACAGCTTCCGCGCCCTGGCCGAACGCAGCCAGCTGGCGGACGGAATCAAGGACACTGCTGTTGTGACCCAGGTCCCCGAACTGGGCCCGGTATGGGAAAAGCAGGAAGATGCGCAAAAGGGATGGACCAAATTCACGCTGGCTGATTTTCAGCGCTTGAAAGCCGAATTTGGCGTCAACTGGACGCTGGTAAACTACCCCCAGCCCCCAGCCGGGCTGGATTGCAAGTGGCATAACGCGACGCTGGCGGTGTGTGAGGTTTAGGGAACAGGGATCAGGGAGTAGGGAACAGGGAATGTTGATTTGGGGAGAAGATGCAGCAGCTGGAACATCGCTCCCTCGTTAACCCGCCTTCCCTGATCCCTGTTCCCTCGTTCCATTTGTCTGAACCAAGGGCTTTACCCCAAAATGGATGCACCACCATTTGACAGCGCGGAGACCGGATCATGCTCAACCTGACTCAAAGACTGACTCTCGGCTGCGCGCTACTGGCCTGTCTAACGCTGGGTCTGGTGCTGGTGACCCACCGGGCGCTGGCCGCAGCGGGTCAATCCCGGCTTGCTTATGCTTTTATCGCCCTGGCGCTACTGGTGGAACTGGGCACAGTCTATTTTGTCCTCGCCCCTATCCAGATGCTCTCCCGCGATATTCGCAAGATTGCCGGCGGCAACCTTGATCACCGGGTGGAGTGGAGCAGCCGCGACGACTTTGGCATCATTGCCACCGAATTGAACCGGCTGGCCGTGCGCCTGCGTGACCTGCGCGACTCCGAGGCCGGACGTCGGCAAATGGAGTTTCAGCTCTCCGACGCCGTGCTGCAATCGATCTTCGAGCCGATTATCGTCACCGACGGCAAAGGACACATTCTCAAAGTGAACCAGGCGGCTGCCGAAATTCTGGGCGAAGCCGCCAAGGACCGCCTGGCGCTCACCAACACTCCCGGCGGCGACAAGATTCTGAGCGCCATCCGCGATGCCGTCTCCATGCAGAAGGCGGTGGCCTCGGAGGGCGAGGCTTCGCTGCTTCCCATGCGCTTCGGCACCCAGGAGCGCAGCTACCGCATGCGCACCACCCCCATGCGCGACTCTGAAGGCCGCCTGCTGGGCACAGTGACCACTCTGGAAGACGTTACCAGCCTGAAAGATACCGACCGCTTTAAAACGCAATTCATTGCCGTGGCCAGCCGCAAGTTGCGTGACCCGCTGTTGCAGTTGCGCCGCGGCATCTATGCCCTGGGCCAGGGCTTTGCCGGCGACTTGAAGCCGCTGCAATCCGAACTGATTGCAGCCGTCGGCCAGGAGTCGGAAAAGCTGGACGATCTGATGGCCGATTTGATCGAAGTCACCGAACTGGACACCGGCAAGCGCGAGTTCACTCTGGAGCGCCTCCGGCCCTTGCAGGCTCTGGGCGAGGCTCGCGACCGCTGCTGCGATGAAGCCGCTCGCAAGCACATTCGCGTCGAGATACAGGCCTTTGCCGACCTCTCCGTCATTCAGTGCGATCGTCGCGCCCTGCGCTCGATTCTGGATAATCTGCTGACCAACGCCCTGCGCTACACGCCCGAAGATGGCGAGATTCTGCTGGCAGCCGAAGAGATCAAGGACTTTGTGCAGTTCACCGTGCGCGACACAGGGCGGGGCATTGAAGCAGACCGCCTGACCACCATCTTTGACCGCTTCAATGCCTTCAGTGAAAGCGGTTCGGGTCTGGGACTTTCCCTGGTACGCAGGCTGGTCGAGTCGCTGGGCGGCCAGATTGCCGTGGAGAGCCGTCTGGGCCACGGCTCTGCCTTTCGCTTTACCCTGCCCGTGGCCGCGGCCGAGGCCGTCCACCATCCCGTGGAGGTCGGCTGATGCCTGAGATCGTCCTGGAACGCAAGCCAGATGCTGCCAAGCTGCGTATTTACATCGGCGCGGCGCCTGGTGTCGGCAAGACCTACCACATGCTCAACGACGCCCACATGATGTTCCACCAACTGGACATCGATGTGGTCATCGGTCTGGTGGAGACTCACGGCCGCAAGGAAACCGAGGCCCGCATTCGCGATATTGAGGTGATTCCTCAGCGGGTCTTTCCCTATCGCGGCGTCAACCTGAAAGAGATGGATCTGGACGCCATCATCGCCCGCCACCCGCATACCGTGGTGGTCGACGAACTGGCCCACACCAACGTTCCCGGCAGCAAGAACAACAAACGCTACGAGGATGTACTGGAACTGCTCGATGCCGGCATCAATGTGATGACGGCTGTGAACATCCAGCATCTGGAGACGCTCAACGACGCCGTCAACCGCTCGGCCAGTACGGTTATTCGCGAAACAGTTCCTGACAACTTCTTCAAGCGCGCCGACGAAGTGGTCAACGTTGACGTAACGGTTGACGAACTGCGCTCGCGCCTGCGCCAGGGCAAGATCTATGCCGCTGAAAAGGTCGAGCAGTCGCTGGCCAACTTCTTCCGCAAGGGCAACCTGAATCTGCTGCGCGAACTGGCTCTGCGCACCACCGCCGAACAGGTCAGCAGCCGCGCCTCCGAGTATCGCCGCAATCAGGGACTGGAGCAGGCGCCCATCCCCGAAAAGGTAATGGTCTGCCTCAGCACCAGGCCTGGCACCGAACGCCTGTTGCGCGTCGGTTCGCGTATCGCCGGTCGCCTGGCCAGCAACTGGTACGCCGTCTACGTGACCCGTCCTGACGACAAAGGGCACAATGATCCCGAGGCCTTTCATCGGCTGGAGGAGTATCAGCGCATGGCTCGCGATCTGGGCGCCAAGGTCATCTCGCTCACCGACCGCAACGTCTCCGACGCGCTGATTCGCTACGCCCAACAGGAGAACATCAGCCACGTAATCTTCGGCCAGACCATTCGCTCACGCTGGGACATCTTTTTGCATGGCTCGGTCATCAACCGCTTCCTCGCCGAAGTGCGCGATGTGACGGTGCAAGTAGTTCCCATGCACCTGGCCAGCAAAACTCCCCGCAAGGTCGCGGTGTAGAACGAGTTCGATCAGGGCCTGATAAACACTGCGATTCCAATTCAAAAGCAAAAGGAGTAGGAGATGCGAGCATCTCCTACTCCTTTTGCTTTTGAAAACTGTTTGCTGCTAACTGTCAGCTATCCTTCGTTACGGCACCCTGAACGGCCTCACCCCGTCCGTGGGGAATAGCCCAGTGGGACCGGCCACCGTGGAAGGCTGCGAGCGGAAGAGGTAGTGCACCGAAAACCCGGTCGAGACGGAACCATAGTTGCGGGAGTTGTTGCCGCTCAAAAAGCCGCCGACAAACCAGTGCGGGCTGATCTGGTAAGCCACCTGGCTGCGGAAATCGTAGTTCGGTCCGACGCTGGTCTTGGCTGGTAGCGAGGCATTGCTCAAGGCCACTTCCAGGGCGCTGTCCGACTTGAAGGGGAAGAGCGGGGTCAGATCGCTCTGGAAGGCCTGAACGCCCAGGCTGCCCATGATGTTGTAGTGCCACCGGGTTCCGTAATGGCCGACCCAGGCCACTGGAGCGTTGCCCAGGAAGTAAGCCTGCGGACTGAAGTATCCGCCCATGCCGTGGGTAAAGGCGTCTTCGTCGTGCGCGTAGTGCATTCCAAAGAAGTTGACGCCGATGCTCAGATTGCCGTACTCGGGATTGGCCAGCACGCGCCAGTAAGCGCCGCCGGAGCCCTCGATGCGGTCGTTAGTCTCTACCTGATAACCGTTCAGGTATTGGCCGCCGAGGCCCAGATAGAAGCCCGACATGGCGTCGCCGTGGGCATATTGCACATTGAACTGATTGGCCACTACACCGCCCCAGATCTGTCCCGCACTGCCCAGGGTATTGCCGCTGGGGTCGCGCAGGCCGGCATAGGAGAGTTGCGTGTCCTTCACCGAGTCGCGGTTGACGCTGAAGGTGAAGGGACCGTTGCCCGGCCGCCACTGCGCCCGCGCCGTCACCGTCGCAACCAGAAAGCCCGCCGGAGTGTAGCCGCCCGCCACCGCGAAGTTGCTGAAGGCCAGTTGGATCTCGCCGCCGATGCCCGCCGCGTTCTGTTGTGCGGGCGGTGTGACGTCGGTGGTAGTCAGCGTGCCGATGGGCTGGGGGATGTTGACCAGCGTGGTCGCGGAAGTAGTCTGTTCCTGCACGGTCATGGTGCTCGTACCGGTAGCCTGGCCGGAGTCCAGGAAAACCGGCTTGGCGACGATGGTGAGCCGGGCCGCATTGCCGACCGGCATGGAAAGCTCGAAGGGCGCTTCCAGCGCGGCCAAATGGTCGTAGCCCAGATCGCCGCTGCGGTAGTTGATGTATCCGGCACCACCTAGCCATGCGCTGTAGCCGCTCTCGATGGAGCGCAACTGCATCTCCGCCTCATCGCGCGGAGTGAGTTCGCGCTGCTGGCGCTGCATGCGCGACCACGGCCCGCGCAGTGGCGGCAGGTTGCGCTGTTGCAACTCGTCGTCACTGAGACCGGTAGTCGAAGCGGGTTCCGGTCCGCCTGGCAGGTCGGTCACCTGAATCTGCTCCGCGGGAGGATTGACCGGCGCAGTCTCCAGCGTCTCAACAGGTTGCTTTGCCGGCGCTCTACGTCGCGCTGGTGCGGACTCCGTTACGGGCGGAAGCTGCGGAGCAACGGCGCGCTTTTTCTTCTTGGCCGTTACCGGCTCTTGCGCGGGTTGCGGCGTGGCGGCAGGCTTGGGCAGATTCTGTTGTACCGGGACGGTTGGTGCGGTTTGAGCTTTGGGCGCGGAGTAAGCGCCACTGGCCGCATCCTGCGCACTGGGTGTGTATTGCGCCACAGTGTACTGTCCACCAGAGTACGACGGTGCGCTGGGCTGTGGCGTCACGTGAGCCTGAACCACAGGCAGAGCATGAATCGTCTCTGCCGATCCCTGGGTCAGTTGGCTGTCGGTCTGATCCGCAAAGAGCGCCTGAGCCCGTGCGGCGACGGCGTCCATCGGTTGCGAGGTAATGCGTAGTCCCTGCGCCGGGTTGGAGTCAGCCGTCCACTGCGACGGCGAAGGCGCATGCGGCGTTGGCGCGATCTGGCCAGCCGACGAACCGGTGGCTATCCCGATGCCTTCACCGACCGGCAGAGAGCCGTTGTAGCGCGGCAGAATCAGCTGCTGTGTAGCGCTCTGCTCGATGAATACCGGCTGTGCGGTGTTCATCGGAGTCGATTGCGGTATGCTCTGCGGCTGATAGAGCGGCTCGTTGGCAGCAGCCTGTGAAACCTGCGCGGGCACGGGGAGCGGCCTGTGAGAAGTGCTGGGTGTTGCGTAAGCCCTCGCCGGCAACGGCGCCAGCGTCTGCGGAGGAACGCCGTCCGGGTTCAGCAACTGTTTCAGTTCGCCGGGCATGGGAACCTGCCGGTATTCGTAGTGGCCGGAATCTGCGGGAACCGTATCGTAGTTGGGCATCGAAGCCCCTGGAGGCATGGCGGCCAGTGCGGCACGCCAGTAGTCGGAAGCACGCAGGCTGTTGCCACGGGCCTGCTCAAAGCGCGCTGCCACGCTGAGTACGCCCGGATCGCTAGGATAACGTGCCAGCGCCTGCCGCAACCAGGTCTCGGCCAGAGTCATGTCCTTGGCCGCCAGAGCGGCGGAGACTGCGCGCTGCATGTTCTCGGCGCTGGCGTTCTGCAAGGGAATCGCCTTGAAGATGGCCAGAGCCTCTTCGGCGCGGCCCAACCGCACGTATCCGCCGGCAACCGCCATGCGCACGTTGGGGTTATTGGGATACTCGGCGATGGCCGCGTCCAGAATCAGCAAGGCGCGCTGCGAACTGCCGCTTTCAACAGCAGACAGGGCACGGCGGGCGCTCCAGTCGGCCCAGATCGTCTGCACCTCGGAGCGCTGGGCGTCGGTAAGATCGCGACGGGCATCCAGGCTCTGCAACGCCGGATAAAGGGCATGGTCGTTCTTGCTGTTGTAGAGCAGCCAGGCATTCTGAATGGCAATGGCCGGGGGGAGCGTTGTACGGCGTATTGCGTAGTAGCTCTGCACCCGGTTCATGTAGTCGGCGGCGCGAACGGTGTCGCCGGTAAGGGTGTAGAGGTTGGCCTCAGCCTGCTCAAACTCGACATCGGCCTCCAATTGGCGGCGAATGTCGGAAGGAATCTGCCCAATCTGCTGCAAGGCTTCGGTGGGGCGATTGTCCGAGAGCAAGGAGAAAACAAGCCCCTTCCACGCGTCCCCGGCCAGGGAGCGTTCGGGCTGTGCGGCCACCTGAGAAGGCAGGGGATTGAGTGCATCACCACCCATAGCCAAGCCATTGTCCTGCGCGATCGGCTGTTGAGAGTTGACCGCCGCGGGAGTAGCGACATTCTGCTCCGCTGCCGGAATATGCATGGTCCCGGCGTAGTTTTTGCCCTTCTTCGCTTTGCGTGACAACTTGCCGACAGGCGGAGTAGCCGTCATGCCCTGCTGATCGGCAGCGACCGGAGCTTCGGGCTGTACCGACGGGTAAGCAGCTTGCGGCGCGGTTTGGGGTACCACTGTGGCATAAGGGTCGACAGTCGCCGGAGCCGTACGCACCTGCTCCTGCGGCGCTACCACCTGCTGCTCGCCTAACACGACTGGAGCCGCGTTGTAGGGATCGACGCCATAGGCAGGCAGCGAAGGCAGCTTCAAGGTCTTCTGGAAGGGTTCGTAGTTGGGGTCGAGCAAACGCTGCAGGTCGGCCGGAGTCGAGGGCTTGCGCGGCTTGTCGTCCTGATCGGGATAGACCAGCTCATGAGCCAGCCGATTGGCTGCCGAGGTCTTGGGCATGACCGCCAGCGAGGCGCGATAGTAGTCGGCGGCGCGCTGGTTGTCTCCTCGCGCCTGCTCATAACGGGCGGCCAGCTGCAAGATCGCCGGGTCGCGAGGATAGCGGTCCAGCGCCTGACGCAGCCAGACTTCGGCCAGGCTCTTGTCTCCAGCGGCCAGCGCCGCGCCAACAGCGCCCTGATAGTCGCCAGCCGAGGCGTCCTGCATAGGAACGGTCTTGAAGAGCGCCAAGGCTTCCCGGGCTCTTCCCACCCTTACATAGCCCCCAGCGACCGACTTGCGCACGGTGAGGTTGTCGGGGAAGGCGGCTTCGGCGGCTTCCAGAATCTCCACGGCGCGGGCAATATTGCCGTTGTCCATGGCGGTCTGGGCGCGGCGCACGCTCCAACTGGCCCAGATCGTCTGCACCGTCTCCCGTTGGGGAACGGTCAGGTCTTTCCGTGCACCCAGGCGCATCAGAGCCGGATACAAGCCGCGATCATTCTTGGTGTTGTAGAGCAGCCAGGCGTTCTGAATCTCGACGTTCGCGGGCGGCAAGGTCTTGCTGGCAGTGTAGTGGGCCAGCACCCGGTTCATGATCTCGATGGCGTGCTGGGTGTCGCCTGTGGTGGCGTAGGCGCTGGCCTCGCTTTGCACAAAGTCGATGTCGCTCTCCAGTTGCTTGCGCACCGCCGGGGGAATCTGCGCGATCTCTTGCAGCGCTTCGGCATTGCGATTGGTGTTGAGCAGGCTGGCGATCAGACCTTTCCAGGCATCGACGCTGTTGGGCTGGGCGTTCAGAATCTGGCGATAGAGCGAGTAAGCCCGCTCGGAGTCGTTGCGCTGCAGGTAAATCGCCGCCAGTTGCAATTGCAGATTCAACGGAGGCTGTCCTCCGGCATCGATCTGCAACTTGGCAGAACGCTCCAGCAAGCCCTGCGCCACTTCAAACTGGTTGGCCTGCTGATAGATCCCGCCCAGCAGTGTGAGAAAGCCAGGATCGGCGATGGCTGACTCGTAAACCGGCGCGGGCATGCGCGAGACGTCGGCGATGGCCTCGGTGTCCTGATTGAGCTGATGATGCGCGCTGACCAGTCCCATCCAGGCCGAGAGGTTGCTCATGTCCTCATTCAGAATCTGGATGTACATCTCGGCGGCCTGCTGATAGTGCTTCGCTTCCATCAGGATGCCAGCATATTGCAGGCGAGTATCGACCTTGAGAGTGGTTCCGTTGTCGGGGAAGGGAAGTGAGAGCGCCAGCACCAGGGTGCGCCGTGCGTCCTCGGGGCGATTCATGGCTTGATAGATCGCAGCCAGAGTGCGCAGGTACTCGGGATCCTTGGCCAGGCTGGTTTTTACCGCAGCAGGGAAACGCGCCGCAACAGTCATTGCCTTCTGATTCTGCCCATCGCGGGCAAAGGCTAAAAAGAGTCCGCGCCAGGCCTCGCTTGAGGCAGGCTGAACCTTGATCAACTGCTCATAGGTGTCGGCCGCGGCGGGGTACTGCTGTTCCTTGACCAGCAATCCGGCCAGACCGATGAGCGCTTCGGGGCTGCGCGGATGAACGGCCAATGCATCCTTGTACTTGGCCATGGCCACATCGAGTTGGTTATCGTCAAAGGCCTGCGAGGCCTCACCCATGGTGTACCAGAAGCGCGAGGTCTCCAGCGCAATCTCTACGGCACGCGCCTTGTAGCCGCTCTGCTCAGCCTGGGTCAGATAGCTGATCGCCCCGCCAAAATTGTTCTGCTGCATCCGGAGAAAGCCCAGACCAGCCAGCACGCGGCCATTGGCGGCGTCTTTCTCCAGCAGAGCCATAAAGCGCTCTTGCGCCTCGTCCAGGCGATGGGCATTGAGGGCGGCAAATGCAGCGCGCTCTTCCGGCGTGCGGGCTATGCCCGAGTTCATCTGCGCCAGTTTCCCTTCGTCTTCCTTCAGACGCTTGGCGATCTCCTCATCCTGAGGATGAGTCTTGAGATACTGCCGCAACTCGCTGGCGGTGCCGGGGTTGGCCGCGTCCCAGATCAGCGCCTGACGCAGCCCGGCTTCGGCGTTGGCGTCCTTGATGTGTTCCTGCAAGATGCGGATACCCTCGGGCCGGGTGCGCGTCTCGTAGGTCAGCATGATGCCCAGTTCCACCGCGAAACGCGAGTCGCCGGGATTGCGCTGAGCCAGCGAGCGCATCGCCTGAATCGCCTGCTCCTTGCCCGCCGAGGTGCCATAGAGAGTCTGATAGTAGGCCAGCGCGATATCCCCGTCCGGTGGACGGTCATCGTAGAGTTCGCGATAGATGCGCATGGCGTCGTCGAGCTTGCCCTGGCGGGCCAGTTCACCGGCCTGGCGCAGCTTGTCGCTCTGCACCTTGGTACTGGTCATCTCCGCAATCTTGCCGATGTTGGGGTCGTTGGGATTGGCTCTGCGCAGCCGCTCCAGTGCATCGGCGGCCTTGTCGGTCGAGCCGATCAGCTTGTAGTCTCTGGCCATGCCGGCCAGCGCATCCGCATTATTGGGGTCGGAGAGCAGGACCTGCTGCCATGACTGGATGGCCATGTCAGGACGGCCACGAGACTCCAGCGCGCGCGCCTTCTCAACCAGCACCTTGCGCGTGGCGTCGGGAGTTGCCGCTACCGGTTTCTTTTGTGCATAACCCGGCGACAGCGCCACAAGCAGGCACAGAGAGACCACGACCGAGCACTTCTTACCGCCGCAGCCAACCTTCATGCGCGTGTCCATTCTACTTTCAACTCCCCGCCCAGACCAAAACTGAATCTGCCCTCCAAATAACCTGTAGCAAACAGTGTAAGGTTCTGATCGTAATACGCTTGATCCCTTCCGTACAAACCTGAAACAGAGTCCTTTTGCCGGCTGAGACGGATCAGTTGTCGAGCGCTCGTCTTTTCCTGGTGAGGGAAAGCATGCAGGTATGGCAAAAGCGCCGCTGAAAATCCTATAGGACCATCTTGCGCCATGGGAACTCCCTGATCACTTACCTTTTCCGGGGGGGCATCATGATCGACAAGATAGATACTCATGGCAGGCAAAGCGTCGAGGATCTCGTCGCGCACCCGATTGTCGCGGTTGATCATTCCCGCCCATAGGTAAACCCGGATGGCATCGTAGCTGCCTTGGGGGACATCCGTGCTCTTGCTGGCGACAGTGGTCGCGGGATAAAAGCCGTCGCCCGGCACATAATCTACCCAGTCCATGGCGTAACCATGCACCGCGCTCTGCCGCAGCAACCGGGGAATGTCCAGTGCGATCTTCTGCCAAGGGCCAGTGGGGTCGACAACCGCCAGCCGTTCGAAGACAAAGAGGGGAAGATAGCTGGGATTCAACGTCCAGGCCTGGACTGCGGGGGTACGCGCATGAGTAAAGCCTGTAGGGCCGGGCATCAGCATTACACCAAATCCGGGCAGGTCGAGCACTTCATGCTGGGCGATCTGGACCAACATCTGCCTGCCCAGGTGATCGTAGAGCGGAAAGTTCCACAACCTGCCCGCTTCGACCAGACTATAGGCCATCCACACATCGGCATCGGAGGCGGAGTTGGCGTCGAGCAGCGTCCAGACCCCGTCCTTGTTCTGTCCCCACAACCAGCCGGGCAGATGAGTTTGCAGATCGCCGTGCGCCATATTGGCCTGGGTCCAGGTCAGCACCCGGTCAAAGGTGCCGCGATCATTGTCGGCCAGAGCAAAGAAGAGCGCGTAGGCCTGTCCTTCGGAGGTGGTGTGACTGGCCGAAGCGTGATCGATCACCCGGCCCTGATCGTCGATGAAGCGGGCGCTATAGGCATTCCAGAGCTTCCATGGGCCCAACTTGCATCCCCCGCCAGCCAACAGCAGGGGAAGCATAAGGCCCATCACCAGAAGCACTCGGAATTTGCGCAAGCCCATTGCTCGTAGACTCTCCCCGGCATGTACCGCAAAATCTCAAAAACCATCGCCGCGCTCAGAATGACAAATCCAAGGAACCTCAGAACAAATCATGTATTGAAAGGACACGACTTCGGTCGTGCCGACAGCTCAGCCAAATTATCTGAGCTTTAGCCCCTGAAGGAGTGTGCAGTTGCTCAAAGCAGCTTGATCAGAAGTTCTGTAAAAATTCCTTGATCAAGTTCGTGATCTTTCAGGAATTTCCCTCAAGGGCTAAAGCCGTGCCGTTTCAAAACAAGACTCGATCAGAGCTTCCCTAGTCCTCCATCATGCGCAGGCGGACTCTGGCCCGGCCACGCAGCCACTGACGGATCCAGATCGCCATCAGGAAGGCCAGCAGTATGGAAAACGATGCCACCAACCAAGGATACGGCATCATCCACAGGCGCATTTGCGTCCACCACGGCAGCACGCCCACATGGTAGACCTCCGCGCCCACCCGGAAGGACTGAAACTGTGCACCATGCAGCACCGAGACTGAGCCGGAGATATCGCTGGACTGCTGCACATTCAGGAAGGTGGCCATGAAGGGCTCGAACTGGGTGTCGTCCCGGAAGTGAATGGCGACAATGCTGTGCGGCTCCAGGGTATAGGGCGACTTGATGCCCTCGATCACTGCATCCGGGGTGCCGCTGGCTAGCAGATCACCGCTTTCGGTGTGCTCGTTGGTGCGCAACTTCCACCAGGCATGATGCAACATGGGAGCGAAGAAGCCCTGGGTGTCATGCACCTGAACCTGTCCACTGTGCAAGGTCACCGGCAGATGGCCAGCGAGTTTGTCGAAGCCCGGTTGGTCGTTGCCCGCGCCAATGATGAGAAAGTCGGTCCGCGCGCCCTGGTGCATGGCGTCAGCGCCGGCCACAACAACCCGCAGTGCCGGGAATCCCGTTTGGCGGCCGAAGTGACCCATCAAAGTCACGAACGTCTCGATCTCCTGCTCGCTGGGCGTGGGCGGCAGCACTACAGTGGTCTCACTCAGGTCGGCATAGCGAGTAAAGGGGAAGCCGGCGTTGGCAAAGATCTCCAGATTGGGCAGCGGCGCATAGTGCGGATAGCCGCGCAGATCCAGGTAACTGTCGCGCAGGATGGCGCCCTGCATGTTGATGGGTGTGGTGTCCTGGCAGCCGCCCTTCTTCAGCAACTGGAAAGTGAAGTCGAAGGAAAGCGAGTTGGAGAAGGGACGCAGGTTCACCACCGGTACAGGAATATCGGTCTCAACCTTGCGCGAGGCCTCCTGGCCGGAAATCAGGGGCACCGAACCCAGGAAGGCGGTGTTGATCTTTACCTGCATGCTGGAGATGGGGCCGATGGGGATCGAGTTGTAGCGGTATGCCAGAGCCAGCTTGGCATTGGGCCGATCGGAATAGAAGATATCCGGCGGAACGCGGAAGTAGACGTTTAGCGGCGCAGTACCATCGCCCTGCAACTGATCGGTAGTGGCATAATCCCACAGCGGAATGGTCTGATCGCTGCGCGCCCAGCGTGGTGCATCATCAGGTGTACGGCGGTTGGGCAGTTTGAAGCCGCTATCGATCGTCGACTGCGCCCCTTGCAGCAAGTCCGAGTGCAGTGCCATGGACTGCGCGGCGATCAATACATCCGCGCCGCTATTGCCCGCTATCACCAGCACCTTGCCGTAAGGGTCGTTGGGATTGGTGCGCATGGCCACGGTGGGAGTAGAGATATCGGGCAGATTCAGCCCCGCGGGTAGATTGCCCGCGCCTTCCGCCACCACGATGACATTGCCCGGGGGAATGGCTCCGATATGCACTGGAAAGCGTACCGGACGATTCTCGCTGATCATGCCGAAGTAGCTGGTCACAATACCCGCAGCCTGGATTCCCTGGTAGGAGGGCGCGGAGGCAAAGATCACCGGAATACTCAAGGGCTGAATCACCGCCGGGTCCAGAAAGGGCATGGGCAGTTGCTTCAGATCGTCGGCCAGGGGCAGCAGATCGCCCTGAATGTCGAGGTAGGTATTGCGGTGCACGCTCGACCACAGCGTGGTGTTGGACGGGTCTTCGCAGACCATGGTGTAGTGACCGATGAACTGCAAGGTCAGAGCGTTGTTGTGCACCAGCAAATCGGGAGGGATGTTGAACTCCGCCTCCGCGTCCTGACTGACAGATCCGCCCAGTTGCCCCGGAGTGGGCTGAATCGTGGCGAAGAGCGTTCCGTTCAGGATGACCTTGATGTGGCTGAGCTGCGGCAGCAGGCTCGGAGAAAAGGCATAGTAGATGTGAATCTTGGCGCTGCGGGCCACATGCGTCTGCGGCAGCGTGAAGTAGATGGTGTGACTGCTGTCGATGCCGTGCAGTTCGATCAGCGGTGACCCCGCGTCATTCAGGGTAAAGGTGTCACGAAACTGCCCCGCGGGCACTGGCGTGTTCTTGTTCGGAGCGGTGGATTGCAACGCTCCCGCAAAGCCCTGCATCTGAGCGTGGACCTTGGGCGCACAGCTGCCAAAGAGCAGCAGCGCAAAGAGAATCGAAGTCACCAACTTGCGCTGGGCAGGCCGATTGTCCTTGCCGCCAAAGAGGCTTTGGAAGGTGGACAGCAAACCGTGCATGGAGATCTGAAAGATACGAGTCATACTGCGCATGACGTTATCGGTCTCGCGTGACTCACCCCAGCCCAGCCAGGAATCCGCGCGTGAATAGAGCACCATGGTCACCACTTCCTGTTCGGCTATCGATAGATGATCAAAACGCACACGCAGCAACGAACCCTCCGCCGAGACCACAGTCGCGGCAATGTCGGTATTCATCGAGGGCAGCGGGAAGGCCAGTCGCACCGTGGAATCCGGCGTCGCGGTAAACGCGTCCGTGAACCGAACACTGGTTCCGCCCGAAGACATATCCACCGTCTCGCCGGCTATCAGGCGGCCATCAGACAGCTTAACCATAACCGGCGAAACGATATTGATACGAACCGTATTGCGCAACTGCTTCAACTCTCGGGCCACTGCCGTAGTGACGCCGAGAATGATGATGTTGAAGATGCACCACATCACATTCATCAACACCGTGCCTGGCCGGTCGCGGTCCCAGATGAAAAAACGCGGAATGGCGATCAGCAGGCCGGCAAAGTTGAACAGCAGCAGGATCAAAAATGGCTGCGCGATCTTGGCGTCGAAGAAGGTCCGCTTGACGATCCCGCCCTTGGCCGTCACATTGAACTTGCCCAGCTTGGGGTTGATCAGCGCCATCATGGTGGGCAGCAGAATGTAGGGCGAAAGCACCGTCTCGTAGATCTCGTTCCAGAACGAATGCCGATGCTCGCCCTGAATACGCGAGTTGGTCACGTTGGACAGAGTCAAGTGAGGTAGAGCATAAGCCAGAATGGCGGCCCAGTAGCCTGGTACGTTGGTGTGATTGAGCAACAGATAGATCAGCGGCGCGCTGAGGAAGATCAGTCTCGGCACTGCGTAGAGAAAGTGCATCATGGCGTTGAAATAGCACAGACGCTGGGCCAGCTTAAGTCCTGGCGCGAAGAGCGGATTGTCGGTCCTCAGAATCTGGATCATGCCCCGCGCCCAGCGAATGCGCTGACCAACGTGAGCCGAGAGCCGCTCCGTGGCCAGACCGGCAGCCTGCGGAATGTTGATGTAGGCGGTATTCCAGCCGTTCATCTGCATGCGTAGCGAGGTGTGGGCATCTTCGGTGACGGTCTCCACGGCGATGCCGCCGATCTCGTCCAGAGCCTTGCGGTTCAGCACCGCGCAGGAGCCGCAAAAGAAGGTCGCGTTCCAGAAGTCGTTGCCGTCCTGCACCACGCCGTAGAACAGTTCGCCCTCGTTGGGAATCACGCGAAACTGGCCCAGGTTGCGCTCGAAGGGATCAGGCGAATAAAAGTGGTGAGGCGTTTGCAGCATGGCCAGCTTGCGGTCGCGCAGAAACCAGCCCATGGTCATCTGCAAAAAACTGCGAGTGGGCACGTGATCGCAGTCGAAGATGGCCACATAGGGCGACTTCATGGTCTTCAGTGCGGTGTTGATGTTGCCGGCCTTGGCGTGTTTGTTGTCGGGACGGGTCTTGTAGCCGATGCCGGCCTCGAAGGCAAACTGCTCGAATTCCTTGCGCCGGCCGTCGTCCAGTAAGTAGACGTGCATCTTGTCCAAAGGCCAGTCCATATTGAGCGCGCCCAGAGCGGTGAAGCGCACCACATCCAGAGGCTCGTTATAGGTTGGAATCAATACATCAATGTGCGGCCACTTCTCTTCGTTATCGGGCAGAGACACCGGGGCGCGGCGCAGCGGCCAGATGGTTTGAAAATATCCCAGAAAGAGAATGATGAAGGCGTAAACCTCGGCCATCAACAGGCAGCCGATAAAAAAGGCATCGAGTGCGCCCCAGTGGTTGGCCGGGTCCTCGAAAAAGTTCACCGTCTGACTGATTCTCCAAATGCCGTAGCGGAAGGTGCAGAACATCGACATCAGCATCAGCGTCAGAGTAATCAGATAGGAGTCGGAACTGCGGGCCATGGCCAACGCCATCAATAGGGTGAGCAATCCGCAAACTGCCTGCTGTGGCCAGGTGAGAGGCAGAACCGCCAGGAAACAGAAGACCGATGCCGCCATAATGAGAATGACGAGGCGAATCAGTTTGGTAAAGATGTTCTCTCCGGCTCCAATATCCTGCCACAGGCCCGATGCGGTCATCGTTCACTCCAGCGCACGCCGCGGAATGCACCGCTGGCGGGCGCGGCCAGGCTCTTGACCCACCCCGCCAGAGAACCAAAGTCCTCCGCCGCGGTGGAGTTGGGAGCGTAATCCATGACCGTCATGCCCTCGGCCAAAGCTTCGCTGACCGCCGGAGTACGGTGCAGCGCCAGGGGCAGCAAACGCTCGCCCAGTTGTTCCCGCAAAACCTCGCGCACATCCAGATGCAGTGGCAGCGCTGGGTCAAACTGACTCAAAATGTACTGCGGCATCACCTTGATTCCCGCCGCAGTGCCATGGTGCTCGAAGAACCCATCGATGGAGCTCACGCTGACCACGGAATTCATATCCGGCACCACCGGTACCAGCACCGTCGGCGCCAGACGCAGCACCCTGCGGGTGGTCGCTCCCGAGGCTGTCGCCAGATCCACAATCACCCGGCTGGCGCCCCGTCCCATGCGCAAAATCTCCTGGGTCAGAAACTCCTGAGCCGAACCTTCCGGTCCCAGAGATTCGGGGTCCAGGGTTACCAACTGGATCGGGGCGTCGCCGCTGAGGTTGGGCGGACTGAAGGTGCGCAGTACGCCGGGACGCTGATCGCGAGCGCCAAAATAAAACGGCAGCAGTCCATAAGAAGCCGTATCGACGAGCAGGACACGTTCGCCGCGGGCCGAGAGAGCTCGTCCCAGCGTGGCTACCAGGCTGGTTTTGCCAACTCCACCGGCCAGGGAAAAGATTGCCAGCACCGGAGCGCGCGAGGCCGGCGAGGCTGGCGCCACCTCCGCGACAGTGCCGGAATCATGAAAAATGCTCTTCAAAGCAAACCAGCGGGAAGTCAGCCGGTCACGAGAACCTTGCAATGTGTCTTCGGGTGCTGGAACACTCTCGCCTTCCGGTTCCTCGGCCAGCCAGGCCGGACGACTGATCCGCTCCGTGGCATCCCCCGGTGTCCATCCACTACGCGGTTTGGGAGCGCTGTCTGACCATGCCTCCGCATCCGACGAACGAGTCGGCGACTGCCGATAGCCCTGAAGAGCGGAGTTGCTTCCGGCTCCAGAGGCCTGCGCCTGGGGGGCGTAGGGGCTCGGCGTGGCGGCATAAGAAGACTGCGAACTCATGGGGGGCGCGGAACGCTCGCTGACCTGTGACCGGTAGCGCTGCTGAGCTGTCTCATCGGCCAACTGCTGCGCTCGCTGCTGGGTAGCTTGCCGGGCTGTCTCCTGGGCGGCCAGTTGTGCCTCACGCTCTTTGGAGGCCAACTCCGCCTGACGCTGCGCCTCTGCGGCATCCATCGCGCGGAGGGCTTCGGCGATCTTCATCGCTTCGGCTTCTTCTTTGGCCCGCAAACGCTCCTCCTCGATGGCTTCCTGCACGCGTACCCGTGCCCGCTCTCTGGTCTGGGCTCGCGAGGCTGAAAAATCCCGATACTTGGCGCCATGAAGATTGGCCCACGAATAGAGGGTCGCCACATCTTCGGGAGTTTCCACTGAATCGAACAGCGCTTTGCGGTCTGTCATTTGATTCCCACGTGCCTTCCACAGCCGGTTTCGGATGCATGTCGAACGGCTTGCCTGGTGCTGTTGCTTTAAGCACTGGTGCCCTATGCCATGGCACGAAATACACCGTATCCGGATGGTAACCGCCACGCTGTTATCCAAACAATAACACTTGAATGGTTACTCCCTACCACTTTTCGGCTATTTTTGACACAGGTAACCTATGCCTTCGGGGGATAGTACTGGCACAAAGTTGTATCGCTGTCAGCCCCCCATCCTGGTTTTGCCGGCTTGGTCATCATTTTGAGTAGAAATTAGCACTAATGTCCCTGCTCCTGCCGGGCAAAGCCAAAACTACAGGGCGCGAACCGATAGATCCAACTGTGATTGTCCAGCTCTTTCGACCTACTCAACTGGCCTGCTTACGAAGTCACTGCGCGTCCCTGAAACCAGCGAAACCCTCTCGGATGATTCCCAAATCTGACGTTATTGACTCCAATATGGTTGAAAGTTAGTGAAAATCCATTTCTTGCCGCTATGCTGAAGACAGGAGCCGGTGCGTTGGGAAGCACGGGTGCGCCCCTGGGTAGAGCGCGGAGAATCAGCACGATGAACCGCGGAGCGTAGGTCCAGGGCAGAACGAGTGTTCGCCATGTCGAATCTGAAACCAACCATTTTGATTGCAGACGACACGGCGACCAACATCGAGTTGCTGGATGCGGTTCTGGGTTCCGACTACGAGATCCTCTTCGCCACTTCCGGGGCCCAGGCTGTCGAACTGGCCATCGCCGAAACCCCCGACCTGATTCTGCTCGACGTCATGATGCCGGAGATGGATGGCTTCGAGACCTGCATCCTGCTGAAGACAGACCGCCGTACAGCGGAGATCCCCGTCATCTTTGTCACTTCCTTGATCAAGGAAGAGGAAGAGACCCGTGGACTGGAAGTCGGAGCGATCGACTTCATCTCCAAGCCCTTCAGTTCCGCGGTCATCCGTGCGCGAGTGCGCAATCATCTGGAACTCAAGCGGCAACGGGACATTCTGAGTGGGTTGAGCTTTCTGGATGGACTGACCGGGCTGGCCAACCGCCGCCGCTTCGACCAGTTTCTCGATCAGGAATGGCGTCGCGGACTGCGCAGCCGCTCGCCGCTCTCCCTGATTCTGATGGACATCGACTTCTTCAAGGCATTCAACGACGCCGCCGGACACCTGGCAGGCGACGATTGTCTGCGTCGCATCGCCCATGCACTGGAAATCAGTATTCACCGCCGCGGCGACCTCATCGCGCGCTATGGCGGCGAAGAATTTGTCTGCGTTCTGCCCGATACAGATGCTGCGGGAGCACACCGCGTCGCAGTGAGCATTCAGGTTTTGATTGCCTCCCTGGCGCTCCCTCATCCTCGCTCTGCGATTGCCCCCATTGTCACACTCTCACTGGGCGTGGCTACTCGGGTCGCTACGCTGACAGATGAGTACTCCGCGCTGATTCACGACGCTGATCAGGCCATGTATCGCGCCAAGGAAGCTGGGCGCAACCGCATCGTCGCCTGGAGCGAATAGCCAGAATCATTTGCTTTGCGGATTTGATCCCCATATACGGAACGAGTTTTCAGGATGGTTAGCTACGGAGAGATTCCGAACTGGCCGTTGCAATCAATGCAGCAACCGCCAAAAGCAGAATCAAACCTTCGGTGTGTTCGCTGCGTTTGTGCAGCCGCTTGAAGTCGATGCGCGCGGGGTTGGTGGGGGCTGCGGCGTCAACAGACCCGCCTGCGGCGATGCGGTCTCGCTCCATGACGGGTGTGATTGCATACTGCGAGTAGAGCGTCAGAGCAATGGCCACCGCCAGCAGACATATGGGTAGCACCGCTGCACGTGATCGGCAATGCTTCAAGGCCGCCATGCGCGCCAATACGAAAACTGCAACCATCCCCGCGCCGAAGCCGATGCCGTGCAGGATCTTGAGCAGGTGTCCGACAATGATCCCCGCCGTGTGGGTATCGGGGCTGAGCACCGAGAAGACCGTTGCCGCCACGAAGGGGAAAAAGCACTCCGCGCCCACCCAGAGGGCCAGCGCGAGAAAGAGTAATGTGCGAAAGAGCGTCTTCATCAGCTTTGTGTTCCTCATTGACTAGCCAGAAATCTTCCAGTCCCTGGTCCCTCAGTCCCTCAGTCCCTGTCTTATTGCAACTGTCCATACACCGTCGGCCGTCCGATTAGTTTCTCGATGCGCTTTTCGACCGGGGGATGGGTGGAGAAGAGATTGGCGAAGCTCTGGCCGCGCAGCAGTGGAGCGATGATGAACATGTGCGCGGAGCTTGAGTCGGCAGCCAGCGGAACGCGCCGGCTGGTGCCGGAGATCTTCTCCAGTGCGCTGGCCAGGGCGTAGGGATTGTTGGTAAGTTGCGCGGCCGAGGCGTCAGCGGCGAATTCGCGGGTGCGCGAGACCCATAACTGGATCAGCATTGCCGCCAACGGCGCAAGAATCAGCATCAGCAGTGCTTCGCCGCCGCTCTCGCGACTGCGCCGGTCTCCGCCAAAGAAGAAGGCCAGACGAGAGAGCATGGTGATGGCGCCGGCCAGCGTGGCGGCGATGGAGCTGGTCAGTATGTCGCGATTGCGCACGTGGCCCAGCTCGTGGGCCAACACGCCTTCCAGTTCATCGTCACTGAGTAGCGACAGAATTCCCCTGGTCACGGCTACCGAGGCGTGCTGCGGGTTGCGTCCGGTGGCGAAGGCGTTGGGTGAGTCGGTGGGTAGAACGTAAACCTTGGGCATGGGGATGCCGGCGCGGGTGGTCAACTGTTCCACAATTGCATAGAGGCTGGGCATCTCGTCCCGCGAAACCGGCTGGGCGTTGTACATCGAGAGCGCCAGCTTGTCGGAATAGAAATAGGTAAAGAAGTTCATCGCCGCCGCCACAGCAAAGGCGATCAGCGCTCCCTGACCGCCGCCTAGCATCTCTCCGGCAAAGATCAGAACCAAAGTGAGCGCGGTAAGCAAAAAAGTGGTCTTCAATGCGTTCATCGAAGGAGCTCCTTGGATCTATTTTCGCACTGTGTGCGGGGGGCAGTTGTCAGTTGTCAGTTGTCAGTTGTCAGTTGTCAGTTGTCAGTTGTCAGTTGTCAGTTGTCAGTTGTCAGTTGTCAGTTGTCAGTTGTCCAAAATCCAAATCAGTTGACAGAGGCAATTGGCAAGCAAAAAACTGCGGGCAGCATCAAACCGATGCCGCCCGCCATTCACTGACAACTGACAACTGACAACTATCCCTGTCGGCAACTAGTTCTTCTGCAATGCCCTCTTCAGAACGGTCTCCAAAGCAGCCTTGACCTTCTCGTATTCTTCGGCGCTGATGGTTTCAGCTACCTTCTCGCTCTCCAGAGCAAAGATCTCGTCCTTGAGCACTTGCAGGATGGCGGCGTTGCGGTCGGCGGGCAGGGCGGTTGCAGCAAAGGCCGGTGCCGCGCCAGCAGGCTTGCGCAGCAGGAAGGCCGCGGCAGCCGCAAGCAACAGTGCCAGAGTGCCCAGAATCCACCACTTGTACTTGCTCAGCGGGTCGGGAGTGCCGTTGGGAGGCGCCATGCCGCCACCGGGCTGTCCGCCGGCCTGGGTGTTGGTGCTGTCGGTGCTGTTGTCACCCATCTGCTGGGTGCCCTGGTCTTCGCGAGGAACATTGCCGGTACCGGAGACGGTGAAGGTAATCACCTGCCCGGCAGGAGTGCGCTTGGCGATGTAGGTGAGAATGCCGGGATCTTCCTGCACTTGCTGGAAGGTGGCGCCGGAGCCGGCCGTGAAGGTCATGCTCTTGGGCAGCAGTACGGCCACATTGTCGGCCAGCAACAGCTCCTTGGTGGTAAAGCTGTACTTGTTGCCGTTGTAAGGCAGGTGGTAGCGCAGGTCGAAGACCGTTTCCTTGTCGCCCTGATTGGGCTGAATCGGAATATTGATGGTGTAGTGGCCCTTTTCGCCGGTCGGCTGCATCTGCACGTTGGTAGGCAGGCCGCCGGGACGGCTGGCCGAGGAGCTGTCCAGCACCGCTTCGACGGGCAGCACAATCTCAAAGCCCTTGGGGCTGAACTGGGTCTTGGGCGGGTTGCTGTTGTTGTGCACGAAGTAGCGCTCGTTCACCTGCAACTGGCCGGCGGTGGTCTCGAACTCCAGAACATCGGCGGAGATGGCGATGCCATCGACCTTGGGCGCCGAGTCATAGACGGTAATATCGCCCGGAGCGCCGTTCTGCGGAGCGCCGATAAAGTAGGTTGCGCCCTGGTGCGCGGCGCGAACCAGGTAGGAGCTGTTGCCGGGCTCGTTGAGCGTGTAATGGCCGTTGCTGTCGGTGGTGGCGCGGGCCACTTCGCCCATGCCCGCCTGTACGTCCACCAGCACCACGGCATCACCCGCCGCGGGCTTGTTGGTGGTCTTGTTGGTCACCGTGCCGGTGACGGTGGCGGCCTGCGCCACAAGGCCGCCCGCCAGAAGAGCCAGGGCGGAGGCGCGGAGAAGAGATTGGGTCGATGTCATGGCTTGACGAAGTCCTATGGGGTGTTTTCCGGTTTATTGCACGGTTGAGTGGATGCAGTCAGAGGGAACAGAAGCAGGTTCTTCGCTTCGCTCGCTCAGGAGGACAATCTTACTATGCCCGCTGCAAAAGTTGAATCTCGGACACCAACTGGGCGGTTTCGGCTTCCAATCGACTGCGCTGCGCCTGAAAGTCCTCTTCGGGGTATTTGCCCGCGTTGAACTCGAAGACCAGATCGCGAAGATTCTCGGCAAGCTGCTCCTGACGCTCCAACAGGTAGTCCAGACGCGTCTTCTGAGGCTGGCTGGCGAAGCTGTTGTCCGGCCAAAAGGTGTAAACAAAGACCGCTATGGCCAGCAATACCGAGGCTACAAGACCTTGGGTAGCATTCATGCTTTCATACCTCCGTTGCTCGTCCCATTCGAGGAAGTCTCCACGGGCTTCTTGTTGGGGACCAGAGCCAGCAGCGTACCGCAGATCATCATCAGCACGCCGGCCCAGATCCAGCTCACCAGCGGATTGAGGAAGGCCTTGACGATGGGCTGATCGGTGTCGGGATTGGTGCCTTCATAGACAACGTACAGATCCCAGCTCAGGTTCGAGTGGATGGCCACCATGGTCTGCGGTTGCTGGCTGGCCAGGTAGACCCGCCGCTCCGGGGTCATCTCGAACTGCTTCTTGCCATCGCGTGAGACGTCCAGCAGGGCGTATTCGGTGTTGTAGTTCTCGTTGGAGTCCTGGGTAAAGCCGGTGCATTCCAGAGTGTAGGGACCGATGGCCAGCTTGTCGTGCAGCGCCAGCTCCTTCTCTACGTTCAGGTTGAAGGCCGCTCCGGAGAGGCCGACAATGACCGTCACTACGCCGAGGTGGATGATGTAGCCGCCGTAGCGCCGGGTGTTGCGTCGCGCCAACAGGTAAAGGGCGACGAAGAAGTTCTTTTTCGACTGGCGCACGATCACCATGGCTCCGCGATAGAACTCGGAGAGCACAGCGGTCAGCACGGCGGCGGCCAGTGCAAAGCCCACCAGCGCAAAGAAGGCGCTTTGGTTATACACGCCGCCCTTCCAGGGATTCACGCCCAGCAGAAAGCAGCCCAGCACGGTAGCCCAGAGCGCAATCGACGGCGCGATAAAGTTGCGGCGAATGCTGCGCAGCGAGGAGTATCGCCAGGGAAGCAGCGGTCCCACGCCGGTCAAAAACAACAGGAAGAGACCAAGAGGCACGGTGATGCGGTTGTACCATGCGGCGTCGTAGGTGATCTTGCTGCCTACCGCGAACTCGCTGAGGATGGGGTAGAGCGTACCCCACAGAATCACGAAGCAGGCCGCCAGTAGAATCAGCGAGTTGAAGAGGAAGCCGGTCTCGCGGCTGAGTAGCGCATGTTCCGGCGGGTCGCTCTTCAGATGGCTGTATTGCAGGATGTAGGTGAAGATGCAGACACCCAGCGTAATCACCAGGAAGGTCAGGAACCAGTAGCCGATGGAGGACTGCGCAAAGGCGTGGACCGAGCTGACCAGGCCGCCGCGGGTCAGCAGCGTCCCCAGAATGGAGAGGATGAAGGTAGAGAAGATCAGCCAGATATTCCAGCTCTTCATCAACCCCTTCTTCTCTTGCATCATGACCGAGTGCAGGAAGGCGGTTCCGGTGAGCCAGGGCATCAGGCTGGCGTTTTCAACCGGGTCCCAGCCCCAGTAGCCGCCCCAGCCCAGTACGGCATAGGCCCAGTGCATGCCCAGGAAGATGCCGGCGGTCAAAAAGAGCCAGGTTACCATCGTCCACTTGCGGGTGATCTTGATCCATTTTTCACCGGGATAGCGCATCATCAGCGCGCCCAGGGCAAAAGCGAAGGGAACGGTAAAGCCCACGTAGCCCAGATAGAGCAAGGGCGGATGGATCACCATCTCCCAGTACTGAAGCAGCGGGTTCAGGCCGTTGCCGTCCTCGGGAACGGTTCCGCGATAGAGCGCGAAGGGCGGGGCGTTGAAGTTCAGCACCACCAGAAAAAATAGTTGCACTCCGGCCAGAATGGTGCCGGCGTAGGCGTAGAGCTTGACGTCGGTCTTGTGGGTAATGCGCAGCACGAAGCCGTAGGCCGCCAGCAACCAGGCCCACAACAGCAGTGAACCCTCCTGGCCGCTCCACAGGGCCGCAAACTTGTAGGCCAGCGGCAGGGCGCGGTTGGAGTGCTCCATGATGTAGGAGAGCGAGAAGTCGTTGGTAAAGACCGACCAAAGCAGGGCGAAGGCAGCGGCGCTGACGGCGATAAAACCAGCCAGTCCAGCCCGTCGCGCGGTATCGGCCAGTTTTTCAGCCGAGATGCGGGTGGGCCGTCCCTGCGCCAGAAGGGTGAGGGCAAATCCACCTGCCAATAGATTGTAGGCGGCCAGCGCCAATGCAATGAGAAGAGCAGAACTACCGAAAAATGCCATCAAAACTCCATGGTGTGACTCGCGCGTGCGCGGGTTGCGTCTCCGTCGATCGCATCTTCGAAAATTACCATGACCTCAAGTCGCCGCAAACGGCGGTAGCAACGAGCTTCAATGCGGTCATGCACTTTCCGTCATTTCCGAAAATACTCAGGGATATAGGATATGCCTCTTGGATCGCGACGCTTCCACGGGGGGAAGGCTGCTTGAGGCCCTTATGCATCCTGCATCCAAATGCGGAGACGCTGGAACGTTCTCCCAGCTAGTCAATTCTCGTCCCATCATAGACGGTTTGCGTGTGATGTGCCTCACTTTGTGGGCAGGAAAGGAGGCGGAGATCAGGCTTTGGGACAAGCGCCTTGCTCGATCAGCAACGCCCCGAGGCGCAAAATCTCTTCCGCATTGGCGGAACGGGGAAGAAAATGTACCTGATTGCCGCAATAATTACCTGCAACATCATGGATGTCGCCCAGTACCAGAATGGGAAGATTGGGAATTCGAGCCTGGAGTTCGGCGACAAAGGCCGGACCGCCGATTCCCGGCATATGATGGCCCGAGATCACCAGTCGTAAGGGCGCAACCTGCTCTGGATTCTCCAGCAGGCAGAGCGCCTCGGCGGCATCGTTGACCCGTAATACGATGCCAAGTCGCTGTTCCAGGAGGGACTTGCGCGTGAGCGCCTGGAGTGGGTCTTCATCGACCAACAGGATTTTTGCTGAATCATTGTTCATGGTACGCGGCCCGTTTCAAGCACTCGAGGTGTTTGACCAACCAACTATATAGGAGACTTGCCAGCTTTAGAAGCTGTAAATAGGGGGAATGTGTCGACAAATTGTTCTTCAAAATGGAATTGGACTTGATTGAGTCAATGTGCTAGTGAAGTTTTGTGTATCGTTTTTTGCCGGGCTACCGATATACAAAGTTATGAGGGCCCTTCGTTTAGCAAACACAATCTATCTGATGCTGGGTGTCGCTCTGTTGATCGGCGGAGCGTTTTCCGCCTACATGATGCAGCGCTGTTCCGCAATCAATTCGCAATATTCCGCTGTGATTCACGGCGAGATCGCTGAGGCGCAACAGGCACGAGTCATTCAGGTCAACTTCAAAAAACAGGTCCAGGCCTGGAAAGACATTCTGCTGCGTGGCAAAGATGACGCGGCTCTGGCAAAATATGATGCCGAGTTTCATCGCCTCGCCGCTCAGGTGCAGACCGATGGCGCTGCGCTTGAAGGCCGCATAGGCGACGCCCAGGTTCGCACGGATCTGGATACGTTTCTTGAGCAGCACCGGCAGCTCAATGCGCAATATGAGCAGGCACTGAACGGCTACAAGATCAGCCGTGATTTTGCGCAGGCCGACACCGCCGTCAAGGGTAAGGATCGACCACCAACCGACCGTCTGGATAGTGTGGTGTCGAGTTTGAATGCGCTGGCGGATTCGGTTTCAGTTCAGGTCGCGGTACACGAGCACCATGAACAGGGTGTCTTGATTGCGGTGATGGTCGTTCTATGGATTGCCATGGGGATGTGGTGCGTTAATTTCGCTCGTTCGCTGGGCAAACGGCTGGAAAGAAGTGTGCATTTCATGCGGGAGATAGCTGGAGGCGATCTCACAACAACCCATTCTGAAATCGGCTGCGACGATGAGCTTGGCCTGCTGATTCAAGCCATGAACGAGATGCGAGAACATCTTCTGCAGATGGTGTGTTCGATTCAGACGGTTTCCATCACACTGACCCAAAATGCCCAACAGGCTGCGGCCTCTTCCCATCGCATAGCCAGTGCGGTTTCCGATCAAAGAGGGCAGTCGGACCAGATCGCCTCCGCATTGGAAGAGATGATCGCCAGTGTGCGTGAAGTTACACAACATTGCGGTGAGGCCGCGGAGCAGGCCGTTCGCACCGGAGATCTGGCGGGCGAGAGCCGAGGAACCGTTGAGGCGGTAGCAGGCGATGTGCGGAAATTGGCAGACGAGGCTCAACAAAACGCTGGCAATGTGAAAGAGCTGGGTGATCGTTCCTCGAAGATCGGCCAGATCGTCACGCTGATCGAGGAGATTGCCGGCCAGACTAACCTGCTGGCGCTTAATGCCGCCATCGAAGCGGCTCGCGCCGGAGAACATGGGCGGGGATTTGCCGTCGTTGCTGGAGAAGTTCGTCGTCTGGCAGAACGCACAACCACAGCTACCAAAGAAATTGCGGATGCGGTTCATTCCATTCAGCAGGGAACTCAGGATGCCGTTGGCAATATTGAAAAAAGTTCCCAACGTGTGGGACAGAGCGTTTCAACCGCTGAGGCGGCGGCACTTTCGTTGCAAGTGTTGGGAGCCAGCGCTGACGAGGTGCGGGAACGCATCAGTCAGATTGCCCAGGCAGCATCAGAGCAGTCCCAGTCCTCGGGCCTGCTTGGCCAATCCATGAATGAGATAACCGTCAGCATCGGCGCTACGGCAGAAGGCGCCGAAGATGCTGCGCGGATTGCCGAAGAACTGGTCAAACTCGCTCAGTTGCTCACCGAGCAGAGCAGGAAATTCAATACGGGCAATTGCGCATTCTAGAGCGGTTCCAGAATAGCTATGCCCAGGGCGGTTTGTGGAAGGTCGCCACTCGCTGGGGCTCGCGTTGACTTGAGGGGATAGGCCCTGGATACATCAATTCTGGAACCGCTGGAAACGCTTTTCGTGAGGCGGAGTGCAGAGCTGGCCTGCTTTGTACTCCCGATGCTTCCAGTAAATTATGCGAAGAGAAATTCCTTCTCGCGCAGATCGCGGACGCGGTCGCGCAGCTTGGCTGCCTGCTCGAACTCGAACTTCTTGGCTGCTTCGCGCATCTCGGCCTCCAGCTTGGTGATATAACCATCCAATTCGGCCTGGGTCTTGAACTCGGGTAGACCTTCGGCCTCCAATTCGAGGCCTTCGCCGTACTCTGCCTTCAGAATCTCCGCCAGCCCCATGTCGATGGCGCTGATGATGGAGCGGGGGGTGATTCCATGCTCGACATTGTAAGCCGTCTGGATCGTCCTTCTGCGGTCGGTCTCGTCGATGGCCCGGCGCATGGAGTCGGTCATGCGGTCAGCGTAGAGGATCGCCTTGCCTTCGATGTGTCGCGCCGCCCGGCCCATGGTTTGAATGAGCGAGCCAGTGGAGCGCAGAAATCCTTCCTTGTCGGCGTCGAGAATCGCCACCAGCGAGACTTCGGGCAGATCGAGACCTTCGCGTAGCAGATTGATGCCTACCAGCACGTCGTATTCGCCCTTGCGCAACTCGGCCAGCAGTTTGACCCGCTCCAGCGTCTCGATCTCGGAGTGCATATAACGGCAGCGCACGCCGACCTCGGTGTAATAGCTGGACAGGTCCTCGGCCATGCGCTTGGTCAGCGTGGTCACCAGGATGCGCTCGTTGCGGTTGGCGCGGTCGCGAATCTCGCCCAACAGATCGTCGATCTGACCCTTGACGGGGCGAATCTCGACTGCCGGATCAATGAGGCCGGTGGGACGGATCACCTGCTCCACAATCACTCCCGCAGAGTGGGTCAGTTCGTAAGGTCCGGGCGTTGCCGAGACATAAACCACCTGGTGCACGCGGTTCTCAAACTCGTCGAATTTTAATGGCCGGTTGTCCATCGCCGAAGGCAAACGGAAGCCGTAGTCGACAAGGTTCTGCTTGCGGCTGCGATCGCCGTGCCACATCCCATGTACCTGGGGAATCGTGGCGTGGCTCTCGTCGATGAAGACCAGATAATCCTTGGGAAAGTAGTCGAGCAGCGTTGGCGGCGCTTCGCCGGGCAGACGTCCGCTGAAGTGCCTTGAGTAGTTCTCGATGCCATGGCAGTAGCCCATGGACTTGATCATCTCCAGGTCGTAGCGGGTGCGCTGATGGATGCGCTGCGCTTCGACCATGCGCCCCTGTGACTCCAGTTCGGCGACCCAGGTGTTCATTTCCTTGGTGATGGTGTTGATGGCCTCGGCCTTGCGCTCCGGCTGCATCACGTAGTGGCTCTTGGGGTAGATCGGCAGACGAGCGTACTTCTGTTTGACGGTGCCAAAGAGCGGATCGACTTGCGACAGACTCTCGATCTCGTCGCCGAACATCTCGATGCGGTAGGCCATCTCGTCGTAGGTGGGAAAGACCTCGATTACGTCGCCGCGCACCCGGAAACAGCCGCGGCGGAAGTCCACATCGTTGCGCTCATAGAGGATCTCGACCAGTCGGCGGGTAATGTCTTTGCGGCTGATCTTCTGTCCCTTTTCCAAGAGCAACAACATGCCGTAGTAAGCTTCCGGCGAGCCCAGGCCGTAGATGCAGCTAACCGAACTGACGATGATGGCGTCGCGCCGCTCGAAGAGCGAACGGGTCGCGGCCAGACGCAGCTTGTCCAGTTCTTCGTTGACCATGGCTTCCTTTTCGATATAAAGGTCGCCCGCCGGGATGTATGCCTCTGGCTGATAGTAGTCGTAGTAGCTGACGAAGTATTCGACCGCGTTGTTGGGAAAAAACTGCTTGAACTCGTGATAGAGCTGAGCGGCGAGAGTCTTGTTGTGGGCCAGAATCAGCGCCGGCCGATTGGATGCCTCGATCACCTTGGCCATGGTGAAGGTCTTGCCCGAGCCGGTGACGCCTAAAAGCACCTGATGCTTCTCGCCGTCTTCAAGGCCCGAGAGCAGCTCCGCAATCGCCCGCGGCTGGTCACCGCGCGGCTCGTAGTTCGTCACCAACTGAAAGTCCATGACGGGATTATAGCGCGACGTGGCGAATAATAGGCGAATGTCTTCTTGGTTTTGAGATGGAGCTTGAAAGTGTACGGTTCGCCCTCGCCACGCCGGCCGGCTGCGAAAAAATACCGGCAAAGATCGTTCAGAAAAGCTGGACCGGACTACTCTTGATGCGCGGTCTCACCGTCCTTGAACACGAAACCCCGATGCGAAGGTGCCGGGGATGCGTGTTTGAAAGGACGAGACGATGCCAGAATCACCGACTCGCCGTCGGTCCAGCAAATTAGACCATTTGCTGCGTAGGGTTAGTGATTGACCTGCTAGCCAGAGCGTTTAAGCTCTGGCTGCAGATCCACCATTAGCCGGTAATACTCAATCCCGGCGTTGCAGTTGTCGCTGCAACGCCGGACTTGTCTTGAAGGGGGTGCCTGTGGCGATGGGAAGTCAAGAGGATTTGTGGGCTCAGTTTGTGGCGTGGACTGCCTGGGGAGGGAGGAAAATGCAGGTAAAATCCGTGCACATTTGCTGTCAATACTCCCAAACGAGGACGGGGTATCAGTGCTGCTGGCTGGAGCTTGCATTGAGAGGGGTGAAAATCTCTGGATATTCCTGAAATCCGGAGCAGAAGGCGGATTTCTGCGCCGTTTTAGGTAAGAATGAAAATGTGACCTCCTGCATTCGTTTTGTTTTCCTGGCGCTATTTTTGACGCCCTGCCTGAGTTTTGCTCAAACACTCACCGTTCACGCGCCCTTCGATCCCGGCCATTACCTGCCCCTGGATGGAACGGAGCGCTGGCATCGCTGGCTCAGCGAAGACGGTGGTTCGGCCTCGATTCATGCTCAGTCCTTTGCCTCGGCGGCTTATTTGCAGGCCATCGGCGACCCCCAGGCCTGGAATCGAAGCACGGGCGGCTTTGTGCGCCGTTTAGGCAGCGCGTATGGCGCCAATCTGGTGCAGAACACGATGCATGAGAGCCTGTCTGCCGTTGCGGGTACCGATCCCCGCTACTTTGCCAGTTCCAGTACGGGTTTCTTTCACCGCTCCGGCCATGCTTTGGGGATGACCTTCCTCACTTACAGCCATAGCGGTCATCTCCTCCTGGACGTGCCTCAACTCGCTGGAATCTATGGCAGTTCGATGGTCGAGTCGATGTGGTGGCCGCATCACTTCACCGCCCTGGTGCAAGGGGTGCAGACCGGACACATTCAGGTCGGTTTGACCGGCGCCATTCACCTGGCACAGGAGTTCTCGCCGGAGTTGAAGAGGGCGCTGCATCTGAAAATAGGGAACAGGGAGTAGGGAGCGGGGTTAGCGGGGTTAGCGGGGTTAGCGGGGTTAGCGGGGTTAGCGGGGTTAGCGGGGTTAGCGGGGTTAGCGGGGTTAGCCAATTCTTTTGAACACAGCCAGTTGACAGACGGCAAGGTGAA